>ERZ808240.476-NODE-476-length-52986-cov-4.983734_pt1 | contig 52986 bp, 38 predicted proteins | sample MGYA00521084_ERZ808240 | MGnify/ENA primary metagenome ERZ808240 (study PRJEB31516, sample SAMN03275571) | gut metagenome | biome: mammalia-associated habitat; material: feces | host: Papio cynocephalus | place: Kenya | collected 2012-08-06 ...
TCCTGAAAATGCATAAGAAAGGCTATTCCTTAGAGCAGATCATGGATGTAACCGATATGAGTGAAGCTGAAATTAAGGCAATCATAGGATAAAGACATAGGCAGAACAGGTAACATGTATATTTTAGTAGAAAATCCAGATATGGCAGAAATGCTGTATCTGGATTTTTGGTTGAAATGTAAGCTGATATAAAAAAGAGAAAATACAGGCTAAGAGTTTCAGCAAAATTTCCATGCATAGAGTTGCAAAGCAGGACATATAAATAATGGTATAGAGATTGACAAGGGTAAAGATAGAGCCGAAAAAAGACATTGTGAAGGGAGCGGTGAAATGAGAGGACAAAGATGGCTGCGTATTCTGGCAGGGGTGTTGACTGTGGTAGTTGGGCTGAGTTTGTTTGCCGGATGCAGTTTTTATAAGGTGAAAGAAGATGGTGAAGCGCTGACTTATGATATCTGTGACGACACCATGCTGCCGGAGGAGCTGTTAAGCGTCATTAACAGCAAGAAAGAAGAACCGTTTAATCTGACATATTCAAACAACACTTACACATATATCGTGATCTGCAGCGGCAGGCAGAACCGGGATGATGTTGGCGTGGTTGTAGATAAGATGTATATGGATGAAAATGCTATTTACATCGAATCGGTTCTCAGACAGACGGCGACGCCATCGGACGCAGTAGGTAAGGATACGGTATCGTATCCATATATAGTTCTTCGGATCGCACGGACAACAACACCGGTTGTATTTAAAAATTAGAAAATAGTATGGGGGTATCATATGGAACTTGTAAAAAATAAACTCAGTACAACGATTTTAAAGACTTCTAAGTATTCGCAGTTTACGATCAATGATGATTTTAATGTACCAGATGCAAAAGACGACATGGAACGAATCATTGCAAGTACGGGAAATGTCCTTTTAGATGATGTAGAGACATTGGAAAATAAGGTGCGGGTATCAGGAACAGTTGTATTTAAAGTCCTGTATCAGACAGTCGGTGAAGATGTCCGGTTTGAAACCTATGAGGGCGATGTTCCATTTGAGGAATCCGTCAATATGGATGGCATACTTGCCGGTGATAAGGTCGATGTCAGCTGCGTGCTGGAAGATCTGTACATAACCATGATCAATTCAAGAAAATTTGAAGTCCGCGGACTGGTTGGCATGAAGCTGTGGGCTATGGATTCCGTAGAACTGTCCGGGGCAACCGGACTGTTAAATGGATCGGGAATTGAATGCAGGAATGAGCAGATTCCATTTACAAATAATGTGGCATCTGTAAAAGATATATTGAAGGTAAAAGAAGATTTCGAGATCGCTGCCAATAAACCAAACATCGGTCGGGTGCTTTGGAGCCGGGTGTCCTTCTATGGCATCGAGACAAAGGTTGTAGATGGGGGAATAAATATTAAAGGACAGATGGACCTGTTTGTAATCTATCTGGCGGAGGAGCCCGGCGTGCCGATGCAGTATCTGAATGAGAGCCGGGAATTTGAAGGCATGATCCCATGTGAAGAAGCAAATGAAGGCATGATCCTGGATGACCGCATTACGATGGGAAAAGGAGAAGTCAGTGTGCGTGCAGACAATGACGGAGAAGACCGCATGCTTCAGGTTGAATATAATCTCCATACAGATATGAAGATTTACGAGGATATGGAGCTTTCTATCATTGGGGATATGTTCTCCCCATCGGCAAATGTAGAAACGATCTGTGAACGGTTCCCATTTGAGAATCTCCAGATAAAAAATAATGCCAAGACAAAGGTTGTACATAAAGAGCGGATCAAGAGCAGCTTCCCGAAGATCCTGCAGATCGTATATGCAGCCGGAACGGTTGAGATCGATGAGGTAAAAGCAGGAGAGGACAGCATTGATATATCAGGTGCGGTAAAAGCCGAGATCCTCTATGTATCAGCGGAGGATAATAAGCCGTTACAGCAGATCGAAACAGCGATACCATTCAATTATCAGGTGGAATCTGTACCATTTGTCAATCAGGATTCAATCCGCATCAATCCATCCGTTGATCAGATTACAGCCCAAATGCTGAATTCCGATGAGGTGGAGATCAAGGCTGTGATCAATATGAATGTTACGGTATTTGCACCGGGTTCTGTGGACGTCATTACCGATATGAATATCCTGCCGATCGACTGGAATAAGAAAGCTGCCATGCCGGGAATGGTTGGTTATGTCGTAAAAGAAGGAGACAGTATCTGGTCGATCGCAAAAGAATATTTCTCCAGTCTGGATTCCATCCGAACCATCAACCATCTGGAAAACGATGAGGTAACACCGGGTGAGAAACTATTAATTGTAAAATGTTAGCAATATAAAAACCCCCGCCCGTCTTCGGCACGATAGTGGGTAGTGTTTCAACTCGTTGCACTTTCTATTCGCTTCATGCACCTATTTGTCAGCAGTCGCCAAAACTCGCCTTTTCAGGCTCAAACATGGGCTTGGTGCTGACAGTTAGCATGAATCTCATAACGAAAGTTCCACTGATGTTGAAAACACTACCCACCATCGTGCCGAAGACGGGCGGGGTTTTTATATGTAACAGTAGTATTATTTGCCTGTACCCGGATTTACAGAGGATATATACAGGGTATATTGTCCCTTGTTGCTGGTCAGGTAATAGGTCTTGCCAGCTTCACAGTTATAACTGATACAGAAATCAAATCTGTTTTCTGTTAACTTATGAAGTGTATTATCATTGGATGCGAGCTGGGTCATATTTTCATCATACAGGTATCCGCGAGGATCGTAAGGAAATTCGGAAACAGAGTAGAAATAATAGGTTCCGGTCTTGGTTGGAACGAATTTGTATCGTTGACCAGTGATGGTCTCTACTGCTTTTCCTTCCGTGACAGCAGCAGTCTTACTCTTAATTGTAGCTGTTAGGGAGGTTGTCTGGCTGGTTACAGTTGCATGTATAACTGCAATTTCGTCATAGTTATCCGATGATGAAACAAGATCGTAGGTTCCCGGTGACAGAAATACATGGTCACGAAGTCCCAGGGAATCGGAATTTTCTGTATCTGTCCATTTACCCAGCCGGTTCATGTCATAGCCGCTCTTGTCCGGACGGATCGTTATTTTTCGTGTATCTGACACAAGCGTCTTATCCGTTACACTGTGTGTAAATGTCTGTGAATACAGGTATGTACGATCATCTCCGGTGCATAACTCTATATCATATGTTCCGGGCAGAATGGAAACATAATATTTACCATCTTTGTCGTTGTTTGAGTAAGCGTCTCCGCTTACCATGTATGCATATCCGGTGTCAACATTATAAAAAGTGATAAATGTCAATCCGTCGTAGTAGGTCATAATGGAACCGTCTTTGGATTTGACATAACCGGATACCGATATTTTCCTTACTATATGGATCGGACAAATTATCGTTGTACTGATCTGTGGATTCTTTGCATCTGATACTTTTACACGGATATTGTAAGTCCCTTCTTTGGTCAGATTTCCATAGACAAGGCCATTGTTTTTATCTATAAATAATTCGTATTGGTTATCAACCAGTGCATATGTATATGTACCGGAACCTCCGCACGAATAATATATATTACATGAAACCTGTGTCTCTGTCGTTGTACTGGAGTTAGGAATCGTATAATAGTTTTTCTTTTCGTTGTAGGATGCTATGATCACAGAATCACTGTAGATGTTCCAGGTGATCTTCATGGTAGTTACACAGCCTTTTTCATCTGTTGCGATAACTGTTGATACCGTTGTTCCGGTTTGGGTCGGAGTTCCGGTAAAGTAAATCGTGTTATAATTGGTGGTATTATCTTTTGTGTAGGTAATACCTGCAGGCAGATTCGTTACTGTATAATTATAGTAACCATAGCCAAATTTGAATTGCATCTTTTTCCCGATCGGGACATTCTGCTTACAATTATATGCCTCAGAAAGTGTCACGTTATAAGCACCAAAAGAGCTGCTTGTTTCAGTTGTTGCTGTTCCGGTTCCATACAGACCGGTGACAGTGATCCTGACATTCATATTGAAATCCAACAGAGGCTTTTTGCTGAATTTGAGGATATATGTTTTATTGTCAGTTGTTGTTATACTTTCGATCTGAACATTGACCGGAAATGTTCCATTTAAGACAGTTCCTGCTTTCGCAGAGAAATTGGATGCAGACAGCTTCTGTGCAGATGACAATACCACCTTTGCTGTCTGTGGATCAGGCATGGATACAGAAGCTATCTTTGTCGGATTTACTACGGTTACCTTGCAGCCAGACTTTTTGCCGGAGCCATCGGCTGCCGTCGCTGTGATAGTTGCTGTTCCGGTCTTTATTCCGGTGATCTTTCCGGATGCGTTGACTTTCACAACACTTGGCTTTGAGCTTTTCCAGATCAGTTTTTTATTGCTTGGCTTTGCAGGTGTGATCTTCGCTTTGAGTGTTGAGTTTTTTCCTTTAACCAGTAGCAGGCTGGTTTTATTCAGCTTTACTTTTGTCATCGGTTTGCCTACAGTAACATGGATAACCTTTTTGACCTTTGGATTTGATTTCAGGGAAACGGTGATATTTGCCTTTCCCTTTTTGAGTGCTTTCAGTTTTCCATTCTTTGTTACCGTTACAACTTTCTTGTTACTTGTGGTATATTTCAGTTTCTTTTTTGAGACATTTGTTTTGATGGTAAATGTCTTTCCCTTTTTAAGCGTAAGAGTATTTGACGGGAGATTTTTTACCGTAATAATTTTGGCTTTGGTAGTTGCAGCATCTGCCTGAATGTTGACATTTGAAAATGTCATGGCAAAGACAAGCACAACCGCTACAAACGCCATTAAATGTTTATATTTTTTCATAGATTCCTCCAATATATCAATATGCATTTTATTTGGTACCCGGATCCGTAGATGATACATGCAGGGAACATGAACCGCCTCTGACAACCACATAATAGGTCTTACCGGCTTCACATTCATAACTGAGATAGAGATCGAGTTCGTTATCTGTCAGATTGTGGCGAAGATACTGACTTTTGGCAAGCTCTTCCATATTTTCATCATACAGAAATGCCTTAGGACTTTTATCTGTAGAAATGGAATAGAAATAATAGGTTCCGGTTTTCTTCGGAACAAATTTGTATCGCTGTCCTTTGATTGCCTGTACGCCTTTTCCTTCTGTGAGATCAACGGGCTTATTATGAACGATTGCAGTCAGAGAGGTTGTCTGGCTGGTTACAGTTGCATTTATTGTTGCAACAAAATCCGACATACCAGAGTAAATAATACCATTTGCACTGAGATTATAGGTTCCCGGTGCCAGAAATACATAATCTCCTGTACCATAATTATCATCATTTCCATACTCATCTGTCCATGAGCTAAGCTGATCTATATCATTGTTATTGATATTTAGTCTAACCTTTATTTTCCTTGTATCAGATATAAGGGTTTTGTTGGTTATGTTTTTTGTGAGCTTCAGAGAATATACATATGTAATATCCGATCCGACTTCTATCTCTATATCGTATGTTCCGGCCGGAGCGTTAATGGAATATTCGCCCTGTAAACCGGAGCGGGTACTGTAGGTCTCACCTGTTACTTTATCTATAAGGGCTATGTGCGCCCAGTATATAACAGAGCCGTCTTTTGATTTGACAGTACCGGATAGAGACAGACTATCATTTGATACATGGGTCACAGAAGTGGTTATCAGGCTGATCTGTGGATTATTTGCATCTGTAATTTTTACATTAATGTAATAAGTTCCTGCTGTATTCAGAGTTCCCTCAATGAGTCCTCTTGAATTAACGGTTAAACCGTATGAATTACCAACGATCGCATAGGTGTATTTACCTGAGCCGCCGGCAGGACCGGATATATAGTTTGAAATCTTTACAGTCGGGGAAGTAAGAAAGTTATAATAGGTTTCTTTATATGCCGCTGCGATCACGGAATCATTGTAGATATTCCAGGTGATCTTCATAGAAGTTACATTGCCTTTTTCATCCTTTGCCGTAACTGTTGATATCGTTGTTCCTGTTTTGGTCGGAGTTCCGGAGAAATGAATACTATAATGGAGCACATCATCTTGGGTATATGTAATACCTGCCGGAAGATTTGCCACTGTATAAGTATAATAGCCGCCGTCGCTGTCGAACTTCAGGGTCTTGTATGTTTTCACATTTTGTTTGCAGTTATATGTCGTAAAGTCCTCTTTTTTCTTCGGTGTATAAGGACTGCTTACCTCTCTTGATACGGTTCCGGTTTCGTACAGACCGGTGACAGTGATGCGGACTTTCATTTTGTCGTCCAGCAGAGGCTTTTTGCCTAATTTAAGTGTATAGGTTTTGTTATCTTTTGTTGTTACACTTTCGATATGAACCATGATCGGAAATGTTCCGTTTATAACAGTTCCTGCTTTCGCAGAGAAATTGGATGCAGACAGCTTCTGCGCAGATGACAGTACCACCGTTGCTGTCTGTGGATCAGACATGGATATGGATGTTACATTTGTCGGATTTACAACAGTTACCTTGCAGGCAGCTTTTTTTCCGGAACCATCGGCTGCTGTCACTGTGATGGTTGCTGTTCCGGTCTTTATTCCTGTGATCTTTCCTGTTGTGCTGACCTTTACAACACTTGGCTTTGAACTTTTCCAGATCAGTTTTTTATTACTTGATTTTGCCGGAGTGATTGTTGCTTTGAGCGTTGATGATTTCCCTTTAATTAATAGCTGGCTGGTTTTATTCAGCTTTACCTTTGTCACCGGTTTGCCTACAGTAACATGGATAACCTTTTTGACCTTTGGATTTGACTTCAGGGAGATGGTGATATTTGCCTTTCCCTTTTTAACAGCCTTAATTTTTCCATTTTTTGTTACTGTTACAACCTTCTTGTTGCTTGTAGCATATTTCAGCTTCTTTTTTGAGACATTTGTTTTGATGGTAAATGTCTTCCCCTTCTTAAGCGTAAGAGTATTTGACGGCAGATTTTTTACCGTGATACTCTTGGCTTTTGCAGTTGCAGCGTCTGCCTGAATGTTGACATTTGAAAATGTCATGGCAAAGACAAGCACAACCGCTACATAAGCCATAAAATGTTTACACTTTTTCATAGACTCCTCCTGTTTCCTTATTAATGTATTTTATTTATGAGATTATCAGGTTGTCGGTCTACGTGCCAGCAATTTGGATGTTCACTTGAGCAACCGGTAGTTGCACTTCCGGAATTTTCAGGGCTTTGGGGAGCGTGAGGGGTATATGATGCAGGTGGCATTCCATATTTGTCAGTAAATCTTCCTTGGCAAATGTCATATGCAGGTGTTATCATCTACAACAAAGTTAGTTAACAGGTAAAGATAAAAATACAGATACATTGTCTGAAAGCCTGATAAATACTGGGGTGCAACCCATGGTTGCCAAAGTGGATACCCAAATTGCTGGTATATAGAGGAAGAATCTGATAGGTTGGTGGAGGAACAAATCTGGAGGAAAGAAATATGGTAGAAGATTGGAAAGAATCGATAGGAGAGAGACTGCTTGCGCTTCGAATGCAGAAGGGGATGACGCAGGAAGAACTGGCAGAATATCTGAATGTAAGCAGACAGTCAGTATCAAAATGGGAGTTAAATAAGACACTTCCTGATGTTGATAAGATGGTACAGCTTGCAGATCTGTATGGGGTGAGCATGGATCACCTGGTGCGGGGACTGGATTCAGAACAGACGGAAGCAGGTGCAGAGCAGGAAAAAACAGAGTCCATAATAACTGAAAAAGTTGAGGAGCAGGCTTGTGCTTTTGAGAAGGAGCAGATAACTAGTAGTACAGATCTGACCATACACCGGATGCTTTTTCTTCTGGCTATGGCGGTCAGTGGAATCGCATGTCTGGTATGTATCGGGTTCAGCATCATGATGATAAGGAGAAATGTAATCTCATTAAAGGACAAGCAGCAGGATGTAGCTAGTGTTGATCGGATCGTTGAACAGTATACACTTGCAGATGTGACTACATGGGATGAGAATACGAATTATCATACAAAGAGAGTCTGGCTTGATACAAAGGGCGTAAAAGAGGGGGATTATGTCAACTATCTGTATGTGGATGCGCATACAGCTTCACCAAGATTTCAGTATGACAGCAAGACGGTTCTGTTTCCGGTATTTATGTCTATTCTTTTCCTGATCTTTACGATCATTTTCTGGGTTGGGTTCCATAACTATAAGGAAAAACAGGAATAAGGAGTATATCTATGGAAAACAACAAGAATAATAAGGGACCAATTATTGCTTTGATTATTGTGGCAGTATTATTTTTGGCAGCGGCGGATGTTTTTGGGGTAATGCTGTATAAGAGTAAACAGGATGACAGCAGCAACAACAAAAAAATCAAGGTAAATAATGAATTTCGCAACGATATAGTAGTTGATACAGAGGAAAGCAGTTCTGAAGATGTAACGGACACAGAAGCAGATACGTCGGATGTATTTGGTGAAGAACTGGATGATGAAGAGGATATAGATGCAGACCGGCCGGATATGACATTTGTAAAAGATGGATATCAGTTTACCGTTCCGGGAATCTACGACATGGTATATGCAGATTCTATAGGTGTGGTCATCTATGTGACAGATGTCTTTCAGATGAAGATAGCAGTCGTAGATGGTTCATACGATACAGTGATGGAGAATCCTGACGAGTTGTCACAGGCTTTGGTTGATGCTGGTGGCACAGTGACACAGGATGTTCAGGAAATGGAACTTCTTGGAACCCGTTATGCATATTATAAGGGTGAAGTAAGCGGAGATTCGATGGTTGTCGTTTATACGGCTGCTCCGGAGGACGGTTACCGGATCGGTGGTCAGATCGTGATGGAGACGTCAGAGCTGACAGATGAGGAGATATTATACATATTTGCGGCTATTGCAGTCAGTGCAGAGAAGACGGATCTTCCGGACTCTACACAGGATGATATCGATGCCCAGCTTCAGAACAGATCCAAATCTGCCAGTTATGGCGAGACAAAGGAAAAGAGCACGATCCAGCTTGGCTCAGTATCCGTTACTCACAAGGTTTCGGATGGTTTCTATGTAAGCGAAGGATATGATGATACAGATTATGTAGTAGAGTGCTTTTATTCCGTTGATCCAAGAGTGGATGTAAACTGTGCTTTATACAGTAAGGAATGGTATGGCAGCGTAGAGGATTATATCGATGCAAACAAACATCTGGATAATTCCGAAGTCGAGACAATGGATATAGATGGGTTGACGGTGTCATATATTGTTGAAAAATATAACAGTGGGGACAAAGAATATCAGCATGTATATGCAGGAGCAGATCTGAGCGATGTGCTTTATTGCGTGGATGCTTATGTAAGTGATGAAGATATTGACCTGTCAATGGAGACTGTTCGCGATTTTTTTATCCTGGCGCAGGAGTAAGCAGATTATATGCAGATGCCTGGACACCGGGAGCGCTTCGTGACAGCCTGCGGACGGGGATAGACTATACGAAGCAGTACAGTCGATATGTAGCTTCTAAGGAAGATGCCGAGAAGCTGATCGCTGCATATGGAAAGGAGCAGCGAAAGACATATCAGAATCCGGATGTCGTTGATATAGAGGAGAGGATGGAAACGGCATATGGGATTCTGGCGGTCAATCTTGGGGAGATTGATGTACAGACGGCAGAGGAGATCGAGCAGGCATTTGCATATATGTATGCCAGATATCCGGTCTTACAGGGAACTCTGACGAATCTGACACTTGGAAATTTCCCGACGGAGCAGGCATCTGTTATAGCTATGACAGATTACAGAGAATTCATCATAAATGGGGAATTTGCAACGAGACCTACGGTTGTCAGGTATGAGATCGTTCTAAATGCGGCAAAGTTCAGAAACCGTGACCAGCTTCTAAAGACCTGCCGGGATTCTGTGAAAAATGGATACTGGTCGGAAGGAATGGACATAACAGCATTGATCGTTCATGAACTGGGACACCAGCTGGAAACGGTCATTATGCAGAAGCAGGCAGGTGGAATGACCTTATTTTAGGTTAAAATCTTCGTGCAAATCCTATTGAAAAATGTTATCATTTACACATGAGGTATTGATAAAAATTCCCAACAATGGGGCAAAGCACGGAGGGTAATACATGCTGGAACAATCTTACTACGATGAGGCTGATAAGATTATTGCTGCATATGGGACGGAGCCTAGATTTCTGATCCCTATCATTCAGGATATTCAGAGTACATATAAGTATCTTCCACCGGAACTATTACGATATGTGGCGGACAGACTGAATATCACAGAGGCAAAAGCTTACAGCGTAGCAACATTCTATGAGAACTTTTCATTTGATGCAAAAGGAAAGTTCATTCTTAAGGTGTGCGATGGAACTGCATGCCATGTCAGAAAATCCATGGATATCTTAAATCAATTGTATAAAGAACTTGGATTGTCAAAAGAGAAACACACAACAGATGATATGATGTTCACATTAGAGACAGTATCATGTCTTGGTGCATGTGGACTCGCACCGGTCATGACGGTAAATGATGTCGTTCATCCGGCTATGACACCGGAGAAAGTAACTGCATTGATAGCAGAATTGAAGGAGGGTGCGGATGAATAGAATAACAAATGTATCAGAGCTTGACACAGCAGTAAAACAGGCAGAAAAGATGCTGCATGCAGATTCGCACAGAATCCTTGTCTGTGCAGGAACGGGATGTCTGGCGGGTGGCTCTCAGAAAATATACGACCGGTTTTGCGAGATGGCGAAGCAGTCAGAGGGCGTGAAGGTAGAATTTGTCCCTGAGGCGGAACACACAATTATAAAAGAATCCTGCCATGTCGGCGTGAAGAAAAGCGGCTGTCATGGTTTCTGTGAGATGGGGCCGCTTGTACGGATCGAGCCATATAATTATATTTACATAAAAGTAAAGGAAGAAGACTGTGAGGAGATTTTTAACGAAACGATCCTGCACGGAAGACCGGTTGACCGGCTGATGTATCACAAGGATGGAGTTGTCTACAGACAGCAGGAGGAAATCCCATTTTATAAGAAGCAGACCAGACTGGTATTAAAAAACTGCGGACATATCGATGCGGAAAATATCAATGAATATCTTGCAGTCGGTGGATATCAGGCACTACGCAAGGTGTTATTTACCATGGAGCCGTCGGAGGTTATTCAGGTCATCAGTGATTCCAATCTTCGTGGACGTGGAGGCGGAGGTTTCCCAACCGGATACAAATGGCAGCAGGTTGCCAGACAGGCAGAGAAGATCCGATATGTTGTCTGCAATGGTGATGAGGGAGATCCGGGTGCATTCATGGATCGAAGTGTGATGGAAGGCGATCCGCATAAGATGTTAGAGGGTATGATCATTGCTGCATATGCAGTTGGTGCGCAGGAGGGATATGTCTATGTAAGAGCAGAATATCCGCTGGCAGTCAGCCGTTTGAAGACGGCGATCGCACAGGCAGAGGAAGCAGGCTTTCTTGGTGAGAATATCTTAGGTTCCGGTTTCTCTTTCCATATACATATCAATCGTGGCGCGGGAGCATTTGTCTGCGGAGAGGGAAGTGCGCTCACGGCATCGATCGAGGGACAGCGCGGAATGCCGAGAACCAAGCCGCCAAGAACCGTAGAGCAGGGCTTATTTGCCAAGCCGACGGTTCTGAACAATGTAGAAACCTATGCAAATGTATCCATGATCATTTTAAATGGTGCAGACTGGTACAAGTCGATCGGACCGGAGAAAAGTCCGGGAACAAAGGCATTTGCATTGACCGGAAGTGTAAAGAATACGGGTCTGATCGAGATTCCGATGGGAACGAAGCTGCGGGAGATCGTATATGATATCGGCGGTGGCTTAAAGGATGATATCCCGTTAAAGGCAGTTCAGATCGGTGGGCCATCCGGCGGCTGTCTGGTGACGGATGATCTGGATGTCAGCCTGGATTTTGATTCGTTAAAGAGCAAAGGAGCGATGATCGGTTCAGGTGGACTGGTTGTTATGGATGAGAATACCTGTCTGGTTGAGGTAGCCCGTTTCTTTATGAATTTTACACAGAACGAGAGCTGTGGCAAATGCGTTCCTTGTCGTGAGGGAACAAAGCGGATGCTTGAGATTCTGGAGCGGATCGTTGCCGGAAATGGTACATTAGAGGATCTGGATCTGTTAGAGGAACTGGGTCATGCGATTACCGACACGGCCCTTTGTGGACTTGGTAAGAGCGCAGCCCTGCCGGTACTCAGTACGCTGAGGAATTTCCGTCAGGAATATATCGAGCATGTGGTTGACAAACGATGCAGAACCGGAAACTGTAAAGCACTGGTTCGTTATAAGATCAATCCGGAAGCATGTAAGGGCTGTTCCAAATGCGCGAGAAACTGTCCGGTCGGTGCGATCACAGGTGAGATCAGGAAACCATTTGTCATTGATACAGTCAAATGTATCAAATGTGGAGCGTGTATCGATAATTGTGCGTTCCATGCAGTATATACAGAGAATTAAGGAGGGAGACGAACATGGATTATATTACGATCAATTCAATCAAAGTGCCGATCGAGGGCGAGAAGAATGTTCTGTCTCTGATCCGAAAGGCCGGGATCGACATCCCGACATTCTGCTATCATTCGGAATTATCCATCTACGGCGCATGTCGTATGTGCGTGGTAGAAGATGACAGAGGAAAAATATTTGCAGCATGCTCGGAAGCACCGAGAGCGGGCATGGTGATCTATACGAATACAAAGAAAGTGCAGCAGTACAGAAAGCTTATTATCGAGCTGTTGTTATCCTCTCATTGCAGAGACTGTACGACCTGTCAGAAGAATGGAATGTGTACGCTGCAGTCACTTGCCTATAAGGTTGGTGTGCATGCAGTCCGTTTCCTGAATAATAAAAAAGAAGAAAAGATCGATATGAGTTCACCATCTGTCGTCCGGGATCCAAATAAATGTATCCTGTGCGGTGACTGTGTGCGTACCTGTGATGAGATTCAGGGACTTGGCGTTATCGATTTTGCATTCCGTGGTTCGAAAATGAAGGTACAGCCGGCATTTGACAAGCCACTTGCAGAGACAGACTGCGTAGGATGTGGACAATGTGCAGTTGTCTGCCCGACCGCAGCAATCTCGATCCGTACAAATGTAACCGATATCTGGGACGCGATCGAAGATCCGTCCATCCGTGTGGTCGCACAGATCGCACCGGCAGTCCGCGTGGCGGTTGGAGACAGCTTCGGTATACCAAAGGGGGAGAACTGTTTTGGCAAGCTGGTATCAGCACTTCGTATCATGGGCTTTGACATGGTATTTGACACAAGCTTTGGTGCAGATCTTACGGTTATGGAGGAATCCAAAGAATTTGCGGCGCGTCTTGCATCGGGTGAGAAGCTGCCATTATTTACATCCTGTTGTCCGGGATGGGTCAAATATTGTGAAGAAAAATATCCCGAATTTGCAGATAATCTGTCAACCTGCCGTTCTCCACAGGGAATGTTCTCAGCAGTGATCAAAGATTATTTTGCAGAGAAAGATAAAGAAGATGGCAAAAGAACGATGGTTGTATCGATCATGCCTTGTACAGCAAAGAAGGGAGAGATCCTCCGACCGGATAATTTCACGGATGGCAGACAGGATACCGATTATGTCATCACAACGACAGAGGTTGTGCGGATGATCAAGCAGATGGGACTGCAGTTTGCCGAACTGGAAAATGAATCCGCAGATGCACCATTTTCCGTGGCTTCCGGCGCAGGTAAGATCTTCGGAACGACAGGTGGTGTAACAGAAGCAGTGCTCCGCCGTCTTGCGGAGGACAAATCCTATAACACGATCCGTGAGATCAGTTATACGGGTGTCCGGGGATTTGAAGGAACGAAGGAAGCAACGATCGAGTTAGATGGCAGAGAAGTGAAGATTGCAGTTGTACATGGTCTTGCAAATGCAGGACGGCTGCTTGACCGTATCCGATCCGGCGAAGCAAGCTATGATTTCGTTGAAGTTATGGCGTGCAGACGTGGATGTATCATGGGTGGCGGTCAGCCATCCGGCGCAGGCCCAAGAACCAGACGAAGCCGTATGGAAGGCATGTATAATGCAGATGCAAGTTCCAATGTCCGTTTCTCCGAGGAGAATCCGGCAGTCCGCCAGTTGTACGATCATTTCCTTGCCGGAAAAGAACATCGTCTGCTGCATCGGAATCTGTAGATTTAATATTAAGTTAAAATGGGTATATCTGCCATAATAAGGTAGATATATCCATTTTTTATTTCCTACTTTATTACATGCATGATATAATGAGCGCAAGAGAGCCAACATGCTTGCATGATTGGCGAACGGCGAATTGGATCATGATAGTTGCGAAAGCAACGGTAAGCACCAAAGGTGCGAATCATGATATAATGAACGCAAAATTACTTGCTGGCAAGGGTGCTGATTTTGCGGAATGCATTGAGTGATGAAATCACGATATAATGATGAAAAATCGCTTGCTTGCAATGCCATGGTTTGGAGAGAATGATATGAATGTAATGCCGGTTGAACGGATTATTGAAAAAGTAACAGAAATATGCAAAAAAATAATATAGAGCATTTAAAATTGTTTGGCTCTTTTGCTACGGGAACAGCAACGGAGTATAGCGATATTGATTTTGTTGTGTATGGATGTCCGGATATACTGAAATTGGAACGGGATATGGATGAAATGCATTTTGAGTAAACATGTCATATATTTCAGAGAGAAAGGGTTGATGATTATGGCACTGTCTATAACTGATAAACATAAAAATTCTTTTGATACAGAAGATATAAATGTAAGGAATATGGTTATTGCAGGATTTGAGCAGATACAGTCGAATAAAACAAAAGACTTCAATGAGGTGTGTGATAGATTGGAGAAAAAATATACGAATGCAACAATACACAATTAGGATAAGTGAACTGGCAGAACAGGATTTTATATAAAACAAATAAGCAGGAAACTTTAAAAGTTCCTGCTTATTTGCTTTTGGTAATTATTGAAGAATTATTCGATTACTTCTTTTGCTTCTGTATTTGCATTTGCTTCCGGCATAAGTTTTTTGAATAATGGAACAATCTGTGCAGCAATGATAGCTTTTACAAGATCAAGTGGAATAAATGCAACAAAGCCTGAAAGGAAAGCAACTTTCCAGGTTAAGTTTCCGTTGAATTTCCACCATAACATACCGATGATGTCGATAAGTGCTGCTGTTAAAATGGCAACGATCGTATAACGGATACGATTGTATTTCTTACCCTTTGTCAGACCTGCAAAGATAGTAACGATGATAAATGAGAATGTATATCCGCCAAATACTCCTGTCAGATAACCGATACCGGAGCCGCCGCCGATAAATACCGGAACACCGACTGCACCGAGGATCATCCATAAGGCAACGATAATTGTTGAGTCACGGACTTCAAATACCAGTGCAATGAGCATGATCATAAAGTTCAATAATGTAATGTGAGCTGCATTTGGGAGTGGAGTTGGTATACTTAAATATGCAGATACGCATAAGATTGCTGCAAATACAGCCATCATTGTAATCTCCACGGTTGTGAATTTGTTTTTCATGTGTGTGTTCTCCTTATTGAATAAATAATACGTCTACAATGGGTGTCATTCCTCGATTGGATGAGGTTAAGGGGGATTGACAAAAAATATGAAGCGGATAGCAGGGCTAAGCTATCCGCTTCCCGATAACAAATTGAATGTCAACTATTAAATGGCACCAATTGGATAACATTATAGATTCCATATTCTTGAATGTCAACCACGAAATGAAATTTATGGTTAACATTCAAGACGAGAGGCTTAAGGGTTGAAAAAAAGCAGATATAAATATACTATATAAGAATGTAATAAAGAAAAAAAGACAGGAGGCAGCGGCTATGCTTAGAGTTGGTGTTACGGAACTGGATATTGGATTTGAGAATAGGGAAGAAGCAAAGAAACGCTGTCTTGAAGTTATGGAAGAAGCCTGTGCAAATGGAGTAGAGCTTCTGGTATTTCCGGAGATGACACTGACAGGATTCACGATGCGGCCATGGTTGCATGCGGAAAGCTGGGATGCGGATAACATCCCGGACAGTGTTTCATTTTTTATGGAGAACAGCAGAAAATATAAGATGCAGATGGCATTTGGGTATATTCGTGCGGTTATGGCAGATGGCAGCCTGGTGGATGATGAAATGAAAGAAAAGGATTACGAGAACCGGCTGGTGCTTGTGGATGGGGGAAATGTGTTGCTTGATTATACTAAGATCCATCCATTTTCATATAGTGGTGAGGATAAGGTATATCGGGCAGGAGAAAAACTTGCACAGGTACAGATAAAGGATATCCGGATAGGCGGATATATCTGCTATGATCTTCGTTTCCCAGAGATTTTCTCTGCGATGAGAGATCAGTATGAAGCTATCATGGTGATCGCAAACTGGCCGGAAACGAGGGCAGAACAATGGGAAACACTCTTAAAGGCAAGAGCAATCGAGAATCAGGCATATGTGATTGCTGTCAACCGGGTTGGAGATGGAGATGGGCTTCACTATATTCCCGGTTCTCATGTATATGACTGGCTTGGACGGGATGTATCGGTTGGGGTTAGTGAGAAGCTGCGTGTCGCAGATGTTGATTCCGGGGCAGTCAGACGTGCAAGAACAGAATTTCCACAGACAAATGACAGAAAGAATACATTTTATAAGAGGCTTTATTAATGAAATGTGCTTATAGACAGTCGGATCGGCATGAAAAATACATGATATGTTTCATTTTTATTCGACTGGTTATAAGTACATTTCATTTTTTGAATAAAGATAAATTGAAAGTAATAAGATAATAGTATATAATCAATATGGATAATATATTATCAATTATAATAAAAATAAAGGATATATAGATAAAATATTATCTATATTAATAATTGTGGGGTAAAGATACATGGAACCATTTGTATGGGAGACACCGGATGAATTAGATAAGAAATTGGCAGAAAGAGTTCGCAATATACGAAAGCGTAGATCGTTGTCACAGCAGCAGTTAGCGGAACAAAGTGGCGTAAGCTATGGATCAATTAAACGATTTGAGCAAAACGGACAGATTTCTCTATTGGGATTGACGCGGATTGCGGTTGCACTGGATATAGCAGATGAGCTTCGGGAACTGTTTACACGGGTTCCGTACAAGGATATTCAGGAGGTTATGAATGAGACAAATAGAAGATAGGATGCTTCAGGTTTGCTATGAGGATCGTTTGGTGGGAACGATGGTGTTAACAGCAGACCGAAAAGCTGCTTTTGAATATAGTGATGAATGGCTGGAAGATGGATTTTCAATCAGCCCTTTTTCGCTGCCGCTGAAAAAGCAGGTATTTGTGCCAAAAAAAGATTATTTTGGTGGGCTGTTTGGAATATTTGCAGACAGCCTTCCAGATGCGTGGGGAAGATTATTATTAGATCGGCTGCTTAGGTCAAATCATATCAATCCGGACGAACAGGGTGTTTTAGAACGTCTTGCAATTGTAGGAGACTCAGGAATGGGGGCTTTGTGCTATCATCCTCAGAGAGTTCTGGTGTCGGAGCAGGAAACGGATGATCTGGATGAATTGGCAGAAGCATGTCACAGAATCATGAATACAGAATATTCGGATAAATTAGATGAATTATATGGGCTTGGAGGAATCAGCGGTGGAGCGAGACCAAAGATCCTGACGAGGGTAGATGGGGAAGATTGGATCATAAAATTTCCAGCACATGTTGACAGGGCAGATATTGGACAAATGGAATATGATTATTCGGTTTGTGCAAAAAAATGTGGAATCGCTATGAGTGAGACCAGGTTGTTTCCATCGCAGCGACATGCAGGATATTTTGGAACCCGGAGATTTGATAGAAAAATGGATGGAAGCAGGGTTCATATGGCAACGGCGGCAGCGTTGTTAGAACTTGATTTTAACCAGCCAAGTCTGGACTACCATGACCTGATGAAATTAACAAGAATAATGACGCGAGATAATAAAATGGATGTTGAAAATATGTTTCGCAGAATGTGTTTTAATGTATTTGCGCATAACAGGGATGATCATTCAAAGAATTTTTCGTTTGTATATGATACGGAATCAGCAACATGGAGATTGAGTCCGGCATATGATCTGACGTATAGCACAACCTATTATGGGGAGCATACAACATCTGTTGATGGAAATGGACAAGATCCGGGAGAAATGGAGCTCCTGACAGTAGGAGTGCAGGCGGGAATGAAGAAAAAACAATGTCAGGAGATTATAAACGAAATCAAACAACGGGTTGAGGAAGATCTGAAGGCTTATACAACCTTCCAAACCACATAAAGCTTGTAAAATCCCGCATAATGGAGTAAAATGGAAAGAGCAATTAAGGAGGAAACTTTTATGGGTAAGGACGATTGCATTTTTTGCAAGATTGCGAATGGTGAGATACCATCAGCAACAGTTTATGAAGACAGCATATGTAGAGTAATACTTGATGTAAATCCTGCAAATAAAGGTCATGCTTTAATTATACCAAAAGAACATTATGATGATATATATAGCATGGACGCGGATACTGCTTCAAAGATCTTTACGATTGCAACAGAGGTTGCCAAGGCTCAGAAAGCAGAATTAAATCCTGACGGACTGAACATTATTCAGAACAATGGCGCTGCTGCAGGACAGACAGTATTCCATTTTCACATGCATCTTGTACCACGATTCATTAAGGATACGGTTACAGTTACATGGGTTCCGGGTCAGTCAGACAATGAGGAACTGGATCAGTTGTCAAAGGCACTTCGTAAGAGAATTTAAGGAAAACATGGATAAAAGAACAGAGACAGGGATAACTTCAAATCAGTTAAAACTTCTGGCATGCATATTTATGTTATGCGACCATGTAGGACTTGTTCTAATGAATAATAATTGGATAATGCGGGCTGTAGGACGGCTCGCATTTCCTATATTCGCATTCCTATTGGTAGAAGGGTACAGACATACATCGGATATCAGAAAATATTTTATCCGGCTCTTTTTGTTTGCACTGATTTCAGAAGTCCCATTTGATCTGGCTTCAACCGGACAGATATTTGATATGCAGAAGCAGAATATTTTCTTTACGCTTGTGGCAGGGTTGATCGTGCTTTATCTTGGAAAGGTTGCAAAATCGAACCAGATGGGAGCAGTCATCGGAATTGTTGTCATTATGGTAGTTTCAGAGGCTTTACATTTTGATTATGGAATTGCCGGTATCCTTCTGATCGTATTAATGTATTATTCGATCAAAGATGGCACAGCGGAACATGCATTCAGAAATGCCAGTCTTGTGACCGGGAATTATCCATTTGGCTGGAAACTGCGTCAAAATATGGGATTTGTGATCGTATCGGCGGTGCTGTATTTCCTGTTTTATGGAATAAAACAACTCTATGCTATTTTGGCGATCCTGCCGATCAGTCTGTATAACGGAGAGTATGGTCGGAAAAATAAAATCCTTAAATATGCATTCTATGTGTTCTATCCGGCACACTTGCTCATCTTATACCTGCTCAGCAAAGTGATCTTATAGTAAAATTTTATCAGAATGGAAATATTCCTTTTTATTTAAAAATGCGAAAAATAAAGAGTTGTGCTTTAATCTGTGTAAAATTATTGATTTTTTGTCGAAAAACAGAAATTTCCTATTGACTTATGGAGATATATCAGTTAGAGTATAGCTGTTTTAGAACTGCATTGCAGTCCAAATACAAATAAATATTTATAAATGCTCTTATTCAGAATGGTGGAGTCATAAGGGACTATGAAGCCATGGCAACCCCGGAACAGGTAAAAGAACGACCTGTATGGAAGGTGCCTTCCTGAGCGAGTCTGTTGTATGCAGACGTCGAACAATGAGAGGTTTGATTTTATCAATCCGCTCAGAGCGGATTTTTCTTTTGCCCAAAATCAGGTGGAGATGTCCTGCCTGAAAGAAAAGAAAAATCAAAAGCTATGTGAACGAATACGCATGGCTGTAACTATAGACAGTATTTATACAAGGAGGAAATGATGGAAAAATTATTATTCACATCAGAATCAGTAACAGAAGGTCATCCAGATAAAATCTGTGACCAGATTTCAGATGCAGTATTGGATGCATTGATGGAGCAGGATCCAATGAGCCGTGTTGCCTGCGAAACATCTATTACAACAGGTCTTGTACTTGTAATGGGTGAGATTACAACAAAAGCATATGTAGACATTCAGAAGATCGTTCGTGAGACAATTCGAGAGATTGGATACGACAGAGCCAAGTACGGATTTGACTGCGATACCTGTGGTGTTATCACAGCAATTGACGAGCAGTCAGCAGATATCGCGATGGGTGTTGATAAGGCGTTAGAAGCAAAAGAGCATCTGATGAGTGATGATGATATCGAAGCAATCGGTGCCGGAGATCAGGGTATGATGTTTGGATTTGCAACAAATGAGACACCGGAATATATGCCATATCCGATTGCCCTTGCACATAAACTTGCAAGAAAACTGACAGAAGTAAGAAAGAACGGAACACTTCCATATCTCAGACCGGATGGTAAGACTCAGGTAACAGTAGAGTATGATGAGAATGGAAAAGCAAAGAGACTCGATGCAGTAGTTCTCTCAACTCAGCATGGTGAGGAAGTATCACAGGAACAGATCCACGAAGATATCAAGAAATATGTATTTGATACAGTTCTTCCTGCTGATATGGTAGATGAAGATACTAAGTTCTTTATCAATCCGACCGGAAGATTCGTTATTGGTGGACCAAATGGTGACAGTGGACTTACAGGACGTAAGATCATCGTAGATACTTATGGCGGATATGCCCGTCATGGCGGCGGTGCTTTCTCAGGAAAAGATTGTACAAAGGTTGACCGTTCCGCAGCGTATGCAGCAAGATATGTAGCAAAGAACATTGTAGCAGCAGGACTTGCAGATAAATGTGAGATCCAGTTGTCATATGCGATCGGTGTTGCCAGACCTACATCTATCATGGTAGATACATTTGGAACAGGAAAGGTATCCGATGAGAAACTTGTAGAGATCATCCGTGAACATTTCGATCTTCGTCCAGCCGGTATCATTAAGATGCTTGATCTCAGAAGACCGATCTATAAGCAGACAGCAGCATATGGACACTTCGGAAGAACCGATCTCGACCTTCCATGGGAGAAGCTTGACAAAGTTGATATGTTAAAGGCATATTTATAAAAGGTATAGCTAAAAAGCCTGTCGGAAGTTTGCAGCTCTTGAATAAGGTTTATAATCACGTTTGCCTACCTTTGTTTCAATCAATTTTATATGCACATGTCTCTGCCGCGATAAAAACTTTTGCGGCGACGACATGGCACAAAATTGAATGAAACTCAGTCGGCGGCACTATGGATTATGAAACCTTATTCAGAAGCTACAAACTCTCGACAGGCTTTTTTATATTTGCATGAAAAATGTACATAATGGATATTATTAACATAACAATTAACAGGCAAACGTGATTAGAAACCTTAATCAAGAAGTAACAATTTCTGCCAGGTCTTATTTTGCTATTATTAAAATCTTATTTTTCCTTTTTATTCTCCGGTGCGTTCTGCTTGATCGGCTTGAACTGTAAGGAACCGGTATTCTTTTTTGGATCTTCATGGTTGATGATCGCTTCCGCCATGTTGAATACCTCTGACAGGTCTGCGGTATTCATGGATGAATACTGAGCCGCTTTCTTCACGATCTCCTCTGCCGGTGTTAATTCCTGTTCTTTCTTTGTATCAGCGCTTAATCTGGTAGATGTAATGTTTTCTGCCTTGGCAGCAGGTTCTGCTTTTAATTCAGTCATTCCGTCATGAGTAGCAGCGGCTGTTTCTTTTACAGAAGCATTTATATCCGGTTCAGGTTGTTTGATTTCAGTGGTACCAGTAGCAACTGTTTCCTCTGTATTATCCTGTAAATCTGCCGTATCTGATTCGGCAGGTTCTGTCTCTGCTTTAATCTCCGGGATCGAAGATGACTCGATAGAATCCTTATCGGAATCCATATTTAAGGCAAGCTGTTCAGAGTCTTCGGAGTTGTTGGAATCAGCATCGTCTGTGGTGTCTGCTTTAGCAGAGCCATCTATAATTTCTGAGTTGTCTGCAACATCAGTAACGCTGCTGATTTCTGACGCATTAGGATCAGTATCACCTGTAGTTTCTGTCCTTACAGGAGCATCTACAGCTGCTGGATTCACTGTCGTTCCAGCAATATCAATGGCATCTGCATTAACATTTTCGCTGGCATTAGATTCAACACTATCGCCAGTGTCATCACCGGCATCTGCATCAACGCTATTATTAACATCATCGACAGTCTCTGATTCAACACTTTCGTCGGCATCATCTATAACGTCAGCATCGATATCTTCATCAGACATTTTGTCCGGATCATTTGGATCATCAGGTTCGTCGTCTTCAGGCAGACCTTTTCGGATCACATGCACAAGCATACATGCGAGGACAATGATAAGGAAGAACATAACGACAACGACAATGATGCAGATCGTCAGAACCTTATCTTTATGCTGGTCAAAGAATGAACCATTTGTTGCAGCTTCTTCCTGTGTTCCTGCTGCAGGATCTGCGGTATATCTGACAAATGTTTTCTCAACCGTATCATATCTGTACCAGCTTGGATCAGAGTCTGGGTTCATGGCATATACTAAGATGATTTCATCGTTTTCTGTTATATGGTAAGCAGTAACAGAGTCTCCGCCAAAATCATAAGAAAATGCACTATAGCCTTCCGGTTTGCTCACAGTATCAGATGGTTCCAGAATAATGAAATCCTTATATGCTGACTGGACATTGATCAATGGCACTGCTGTTTTTGCATTCAGATCAATGATGTACCATGCACCGTTTTTGCCATCTTTATCAGTCAGATATGCACATTTGATCTGACCATTAGGCGAGGTATATAAGATTACCTCGGTGTCGCCGAACTTTTCTTTTGACTGGGCAAATCCTTCAGGAACGCTGACCTTTCCATAGTCCTGAGAAAAATAATAATCGATTCCATTTACATTGATAACAGCCCGTGTATCAACGATTTCCTCTACATTTACCATCAGATCGTAAATGTGGGTGTCACCTGTCTCGGCAGTAACCTTTATTGTGACATGGCCCTGCTTGCCAGGTTCAAAGTTTTCATTTCCTTCGATCGATACAGAAGACTTGGAATCTTCCGGTAAAGCGTTGATAGCAAGACTTGTTGTTTCGCCTGGAACTGTTGTCTCATAGGAATATACATCCTTTGAAAATTCAGGCTTTAATTCGCCCGGTGTGATCTGAAGGGATGAAAGAAAACAGTTATCAGACATTTCCTCGGTTGTCTCCTCGGAAGTATCTTCGGTATCTTCTGTAGATTCGCCACTTTCGGTTGTGCTTCCGGCTTCGGTAGAACCCTGTTCCTGTGTGGTTGCAGCCTGTGTGGTGGAATCGCCACTGCCATTACCGCCGCCTGCTGCTGTTACCGTGATCGTAGCACCGGCATTTGAGACAGAGCAGCTTTCCTCGCCCCAGGTATATACATCTGAGCTTCCTGTACCTACATAGGAAGAACCACTTGCAATAGCAGAAAATGTAAAACTGTTAGAAGCAGATTTGATATTTCCATCACCGTATCCGGCACAGGAGATCGTACCGCCTCCACCATATCCATCGCCGGATGTATATTCCAGAACAGACGAATCATAGGACAGGCAGTAGCTGTATGCACCCAGTGCTTCGGAGCAGCTTACCGATACGGTTACTGTTACCGAACCGCCCTTTGATACACTTGAGGATGAAAGGGAAATGGAGAACTGGGTAGAAGCTGCCTGAGCCTTTATCGCATTTCCATAGACAAAACAGCTTAGAGTCATAATCAGAATCAGAGCCATCGCTGTATATTTTTTTAGCTTATTCATTGTAATATCTCCTATCATAACCTTATAAAAGGCTTATTTTTGTGAAATTTTGGCAGCACCCATCAGGAATTTCTGAACTTTAAGAAGATCCAGAGCAGAGAGCCCACCGCTTCGTTTAATGTTGGCAGCCTGCAGAAATGCACCCTTTAATGAGGAAGCACCAATAATATGCTTCTGAATCTTTAACAGATCCAATGCATTGATCACACCATCACCTGTTACATCACCAAAGATAATAACATTGTAAGTGTTAGTGTTACCAGATCCTGTGATCTTTACGATATCACCCGTTCCGATCTTGCCGGATGTCTTTTCTTTGCCGGATGCATTTGTAATGCTTACCGTTCCATTTGTACATCCAAGTATTGATAGGAAAGAGGATACAGTCGTTGATGGGGCAACTCCGCTGATCGTTCCATCGGAAATGATGTAGTCGCCATCAAATTCGGGATCAGATCCACCGTTTCCGGTTGACTGGCCTCGGACGATCGTTATAGTATAAGTGCGTTTTGCACCGCTTTGCGCTGTAACCGTAACTTTAGCCGTATTTGTTCCCTTTGAAAGAGAGATCTTTCCGGTTCCGGATACAGAAGCGTGGCTGTTGACCGGACTGGCTGAGATCTTAACAGAAGTAGTGCTTTCTGATACGATCAGTGAATACTTCTTTGTTGAATTAATGGCATAGGTCGGTGTAAGCGAGTATTTATCGATCGTAAGAGATTTCAGATAGTTATTCGGATTACCGCTGTCCGATGGTTTGCCGGTGTTTGCATTCGGCATATTGCTATAGACCGGGATACTGAAAGTAATTGCATCATTTAAAGTACCGGAGCCCGCATAGGCATCAAATACCTTTGATGCTTCGGATGATACAGCCTGTACATTCGACATATACTGATGGGAGTACAGGTTGGATGTGTTTGTTACATTAAACTTCTGTGTATATAAAGTGTTCTGTTTTTTCAAAATATAATTATTGCCAATGTATTTCGCACCACCCAAAATAGATTTGTAGACACTGTTCCATGGTCTTTCATAAGAACCACTGGCAGCGGCCCAGCGCAGAGCATTTGTTACAGCATTTCCACTGGCACTGTCGTATCCACCGATATTATAGAAATTATAGATGCCCGAATAGACCGAGTGCTTACCGTTTGTAACGGAACTGAGTGTTGAACCTACTTCCTGTTTGATACGGGAAGCAATATGATATGGGCTGACCCCGACTGCCTGTCCGGCTTTGATGATCAGCTCGGAATATGTATAGCTGTATCCGGATGGTTTGGATTTGTACATAAATGTACCGGAGAGGATTGATTCTACACCGGATTTGGTCTGAGTATCTTCATAAGAAAGATTTTCAAATGCAAATACGAAGCGCTCATACAGATAGGTTCGAGGATCCAGATAATAAGTAACAAAATCATCCGAAGCGGCAAACCAGTTCGATCCATCATAAGAGGACCAGGTGTCTGTCTTGATGTTATATCCGACTGTAGTAGAACGCCAGTTATAGTGAGGAGCACTGCTTGTTCCCTGAACCAGATTCTTGACCTGACCGGATTTGTTGATTTCGTTGTCAATAACTGTGTTCCAGTCCAGACCAGTCTGAATAGCCTTAAATGTCCAGTTTGGATGGAGGGCATGCAGATCACGAAGCTGTGGTTTATAGCTTTCCGGGAATCCCTGTTTGGTCATATATGCTTCAAAGTCTGAATCGGAACCGCTTGAACTTGCTGTTGTAGCTTCGGTATTCGATGAATCTTCTTTTTTTCCAAGGGTGATATAAGAAGAGGATACATAGCCGGTATAAGTTGTTCCATTATATATCAGAGTAACCTTATACCAGGAATCATTGGAGGTGTCAACGACGGTTAGGGTCTGACCACCATTTAACATGATGTTACTTCCATTTTCCTGAATCGGATTTCCACCGGGGGATTTTCTGAAATAGACATTTGTAACCCCCTTGGAGATATATCCTTCCTTTCCGGCGGCATCCGCCATGCCGTTATTTATAAATAAACAGACCAGGAGACTGAAAATAAGCGCTGCCAGCAGGAACATGCAGGTATATCCCGGTCTGTTATAAGACTTTTTGTTTGTCATGTGTATTCTCCTTCAAGGTTCAAAACATAAAAAGAACGCGAAAACGCTCTTAAAAACCAGTTTACCATAATCTGAAAAAAACAAAACCCTTTTTTGTCAAAAAACTATGAAATATCGCAAAAAAATGGTTCTTGCGTGTAAGCAAAAACCATTTTTTACAGTTAAAATAATGACCGTATCAGCCAATTTTTAATTTGAATTTCTGGATGTCTTTTTCGGTATCCACTTTTTCAATCTTTGCTCCAAGCCCCTGAAGCTTTTCATCGAATTTTTCATATCCACGCTGGATATATTTGATATCAGATACAACTGAGAAATCGTCAGCTACTAATGCAGCAATAACGAGAGCAGCACCGGCTCTGAGATCAGGGGCTGCAACATTTGCTCCGGTGAAAGATTCGACACCATCGATAATGGCGGTATTTCCTTCTACACGGATGTGAGCGCCCATTCTTGTAAGTTCTGCAACATATTTGAAACGATTCTCAAATATACTTTCAGTTACGATACTTGTTCCGTTTGAAAGAGCCAGTGTAACAGCCATCTGTGGCTGCATATCAGTCGGAAATCCAGGGTATGGAAGTGTCTTGATATTAGTTGGTTTCAAACGTTTATCAGACATGACTCTTACAGAGTCATCATATTCAATAACGTGAGCTCCGATCTCGTTTAACTTGGATGTAATAGCTTCCAGATGCTTTGGAATAACATTCTTGATCAGAACATTTCCTTTTGTGGCAGCGGCAGCGACCATAAAGGTTCCGGCTTCAATCTGATCCGGAATGATCGAATATGTTGTACCATGAAGTTCTTTTACTCCACGGATACGGATCACATCAGTTCCTGCTCCTTTGATATTGGCACCCATACTGTTTAGGAAATTGGCAACATCAACAATGTGTGGTTCTTTTGCAGCATTTTCGATCGTTGTCTTTCCCTCTGCAAGAACAGCTGCCATCATAACATTGATGGTTGCACCGACAGAAGTAACATCCATATAGATATGGCTTCCGATCAGTTCATCTGTATGAGTGGAAATAATTCCATTTGCAATATCTACCTGAGCGCCGAGTGCTTCAAATCCTTTAATGTGAAGATCGATCGGTCTTGCACCGATATCACAACCGCCAGGCAATGCTACCTGAGAGTGCTTATATTTTCCAAGTAGTGCTCCCAACAGATAATAGGAGGCACGGATCTTACGGATGAATTCGTCATCTACACACAGATCACTGTTCGGATTAATGAAGACTCCGCAGATAGAAACGGTATGTTCATCTATGTAACGGACTTTTGCGCCGATACCTTCGATCGCCTGCAAGAGGACCCGCGTATCTCGGACATTTGGTACATTTTCTATTATAACTTCCTGGTCGGTCATAACAGCAGCAGCAAGAATACCGAGTGCCGCATTTTTTGCACCTGCAATTGTTACCTCTCCTTCAAGGGGCTGACCGCCTTTGATCACATATTGTTCCATACTAATTGCACCTCTAAATATTAATCAGCATATTTAAAAAGTCTGGTTACTGCGCCGGCGATCTTTTTCGATACTTTACCGCACAGATAACTTCTAGATTATAGCATATTTTTATAAAAAGTAAATAGCAAGTAAAATTATTTATCTGCCTCACAGTAAATACAACGGTAGATTCTATGCGCCCGGTCTGTGAGTTTGAATATATGCTGGATACCCTGTTCGGTTGAGGTTATGCAGCGCGGATTGGTGCATTTTTTGATGCCTACCAGACGTTCAGGAAGCTCGATATTTTTCTTTTCAACCAGTTTTCCATCACGGATAATATTAACTGAGATGTCGGGATCGATATATCCGAGCACATCAAGATTGATGTCGATATCCTGATCGATCTTTAAGATATCCTTCTTACCCATTTTTTCACTTTTAACATTTTTTATAATGGCAACGGAGCAGTCCAGTTTGTCGAGATGCAGATCATTATAGATCTGGAGCGCTTTGCCGGCGGCAATGTGATCAAGTACGATACCATTTTGAATACTGTCTATGTTCATCTGTTTGTACCTCCTATGCTAAACCAAGAAGTGTGGCTATTAATGCCATACGGACATATTTGCCATTCAATACCTGACGGAAATAACATGCCCTTGGGTCATCATCTACTTCAACTGCAATTTCATTTACTCGTGGCAGCGGATGCAGGACGCACATGTCAGGACGGGCAAGAGCCATCTTGCTGTTATCCAGTATGTATGTATCCTTTAACCGGATATAGTCCGCTTCATTGAAGAAACGTTCTTTCTGTACTCTGGTCATATAGAGGATATCCAGTTCTCCGATCACATCCTCCATAGAAGAAACTTCCTTATAAGGTATATTATTCTTCTCAATCACTTCTGTGCGGATATAATCAGGAATTTTTAATTCATCCGGTGAAATAAGTACATAGCTGATGTTTTTATAACGGGACATTGCTTTGATCAGGGAGTGAACGGTACGTCCAAACATCAGATCACCGCAGAAACCGATCACAAGGTTGTCCAATCTTCCTTTTTCACGTTTGATCGTCAGGAGATCAGCAAGCGTCTGTGTCGGATGGTTATGACCGCCATCACCGGCATTAATGATCGGCACATCAGATTTCATAGATGCAAGCATTGGAGCACCTTCTTTGAAATGACGCATTGCTATAATATCTGCATAACAGCTTACAACTTTTACAGTATCACCAACACTTTCACCCTTTGAAGAAGAGGATGAGCTGGCAGAAGAAAAACCAAGTACATTTCCACCTAATTCCATCATAGCGGCTTCAAAACTTAAACGAGTTCTTGTACTTGGTTCAAAAAATAAAGTAGCGAGCTTCTTGCCTTTGCATAACTCACTGTATTTTTCTTTATGATCAATAATATCCTGAGCAAGATTCAAAATGTGATCAAGCTCTTCCATACTTAAATCCATTGGATCTATAAGATGCTTCATGACAGCCTCCTTACAAATTTGCTATCCCAGATTATAGCACCTGCCCGAATGCCATGCAACCGATTTTTCCGGTAAAACCATGGAATGTAAATAACCGCCTGGGGGCATACTGTTATTCGCAAGACGTTTCCACTCGTATCCTCGTGCAGCGGTACATAAAGTTGCAAAAGACGCAACTTAAGTACCGGTGCGAGTAACTGAGACCTTAGCGAGGCATTGCCGAGGTTAGTTCGAAGTTACACAGAGTGGATAATGCTTGCGATATAACAGTATGCCACATGCGGTTATCAACATTCCATGGTTTTATGAATTTAAGAGTGTATACATTACGGCCTTTTCAGCATGACGGCGGTTTTCGGCCTCGTCAAGAATATGGTCGAGGTTCTTGTCTGCGACATCCTGTGAGATCTCGAAGCCGACATGCATTGGCATATCGTGGAATACGATAGCTTTGCTGTCTTTTGTGAAGTCGCCGTTTAACTGGTAAGGCATCATCTTTGCGAGAGTTTCTTCCTTCTGCTTCTGGTAAGCAGGATTATTGAAGAATTCCATATCTACCCATGTATCTGTGTAGAGAACATCCATTTTATTTGCATATTCTTTTGCTTCTTCCATAGACATAGAAGGATCGAGTTCGATATAATGACCGCTCTTTTTTGCCTCTTCATAGAAATCAGGGCCGCAGGCTGTCTCATTTACAAGAGGGGTCAGTCCGTATAAAGTACCCTTCTTCATTTTGGAGAAGAATTCAACGTGAGAGTTAAATACGTTGTTCTTTGCACCGATATACATCAGATTGACATCCAGAGTTCCGAACTTCTCAAGGATCGTGAGGGCATCTGCAAGGATCTGACAAGGATGGTAAGAATTATCGCAGCCATTGATAAATGGAACAGTAGCATTCTTGCCAAATAATTCAACCGTTTCATTTTTGATCAGACGTGCCATGATGATGTCAACATTACGGCAGACATACTTGATTTCGGAAACAGGCTCACCAAGTACGAAGTTAGAGTCCTTCCATAACTGGTTATAGTAGGTACCACCAAGCTCTGTAATGCCGGTTGTAAATGAAAGAAAAGTTCTGGTTGAAGTTTTTTCAAATAAAGTATAAAGCTTTTTTCCTTTTAATGATTCGCTGTACTTCTCCGGATTCTTCTTCATATCCAGAGCAAGGTTCAGGATATCCATCAGCTCATCTGCTGTGAATTCCTTGAAGTTTAACATGTTTTTCATATCTGACACCTCTTCTTTAAAATAGTATGTATCCGTCACTGCTTCGTATATATGCATAAATTATACAGAAAATTGCAAAAAACCACATAACATAAAATGGAAAAGCAGGGCATATTTATAATATTGTTATTGAAATAATAACAGAAAAGCAAATTGTACCACGATATGTATTTTTTTTCAATTTTTTTGTAATTATTTTGCAAAAAACAGGACGATAACATATAGATGCAGGTGCATTATGCATGAATATAGCAGAATAAGCAATATTTTGGTACAGTCTTCGTTGACAGTGGTTTATAAATATTTTATACTTTTTGTTATATGAAAATCAGAGATGCGGAAAGCGCGTCGGCAAGGAGGAAAGTATGAAACAAAGAAGTATTGGTATGTGTATCTTATTGACGATTGTTACCTGTGGTATCTATGGGCTTTACTGGTTCGTATGTATTACAGATGATACAAATGAGATGTCAGGTGAGAATGAGTTAGCAGGTGGCGGAATGGCACTGCTGCTTACGATCATTACCTGTAATATCTATGGATGGTACTGGGCATATAAGATGGGCGAAAAAGTTGATATCATTAAAAACAGAAATGGAATGCCATCCAGTAACAGTGGTATCCTGTTTGTAGTCCTTCAGTTCCTTGGACTTGGAATTGTCAATTATGCACTGGCACAGGATACGATCAACAAGTACAGCGGAACAAACGGATATGGCCAGCCATATAACGGTGGATATCAGAATCAGCAGTATGGAGGATATAACCAGAACCAGCAGCCATATAATAATGGAGGTTACAACCAGAATCAGCAGTATGGGAACCAGCAGCCATACAATGGTGGCTACAATCAGGGTGGCAACAATCCATACAGCAATGAAAATGATAACAACAATAACCCATATAATGGATAGTAGTAAAAGTATATGAAAGAAAAGAAAGACCGTATCCGAAAGATTATATATCGGGATGGCATTATCCTTTTAGCGGGAATCTTATATGCGGTATTTGTCAGGCTGACAGGTCTGGCAGTACCCTGCATATTCAGGACGCTGACCGGGTGGCTGTGTCCTGGTTGTGGGATAACCAGAGCCTGTCTCTCGCTGATAAAAGGAAATGTACAGGCATCCTTTTCCTATAATCCATTTCTGTACATCGCAGGACCATGTATCATATATCTGATAGTCAGGGAAGATTTGAACTATATAAAAAAAGATACATACCGGCTGGGTACAGCGGACACGGTTCTAATCTATATACTGATCGTGGCAGCGTTGATATTCAGCGTTGTAAGGAATCTATAAAAGCCAGATAGCATCCGGCGGCAGATGCTACTTGGCTTTTTCTTTGTTTGCAAGGATGATGCCCACGCAGACAAGAACAAGTGCGATAAGACAGCGGATGTTTAAGACAGATGTTTCATGCAGCAGCAAGGCGGATAATAAAACGCCAAAGACCGGATTCGAAAAGCCATAGACGGCGATCCGGGATACCGGATTGTGTGCTAACAGCAGACTCCATAAGGTATAGGCACATGCGGAGATGAACGCCATATAGAGCAGAAGCAGAATGGCAGGAGAGGAGTCTCCCGAGATGTGTCCGCCTCCGGCAAGTCCGCAGAGGATCATCACGAAGCCTCCGACAAAGAACTGCCAGCCGCTGAGCAGAACCGGATTCTCTTTATCAGAAAAATATTTGATGATAACAACTCCGATAAATCCGATCAGACATCCGAGCATCTTTTTCGATGTAACCTTTTCCATTTTAAATAACAGACCCGATACAAGGATTGCCAGAAAGACATTTGCCGCTTCGATGATCGCAGCCTTGCTTCCGGTCGTATTTGCCAGACCGATGTAGAAAAAAATGTATTGCATGATGGTCTGGAACAGCGACAGGATAAAAATCTGTTTGATGGTTGTTCCATTATGTGGGACCAAAGGCCTTTTATATATGAAACTGCAGATAATGATGACCATAAGTTCGGCAAGCAGAAAACGGATGCCGGCGAACAGGATCTGGGATGCGGTATCATTTTCGCCGATCGCAAACATCCGGTAGCCGATCTTGATGCAGGGAAATGAGCTTCCCCATAAGGCACAGCAGATAAGTGCGAGAGTAATAACAACAGGTGTTTTCGTTAAAAAATTCTTCATGACAATATGACCTCAAAATTAAAATGTAATAAAGTGTTTATTTTAAATCATAATTGATGGCAGCGGGTATGCCCTTTAGTTTTACCGGGTTGTATCATTCTGACATACTATACCATAAATTTTCGGAAAATGACAAAATTCTATTTATAGATGCAGGTTGCAAAAACTGTATAAAAACAAATGGAATATGTTGACAATTTGCACAAAAAAGGCATATAATTTTTGGTATCTGGGCACATAAGATTGCCGGAAAAATAGCGCAGACATTTCATTCGTGTTTGCAGTTTTATCAAGGAGGGTTTTTGAAATGGCAAAAAAACCGTATTATATTACAACCGCCATTGCATATGCGTCAGGTAAACCTCATATAGGCAACACCTACGAGATCGTGTTGGCTGACAGCATTGCAAGGTACAAGAGATTCGCAGGATATGATGTAAGATTCCAGACCGGAACCGATGAGCATGGTCAGAAGATCGAGAACAAGGCGTTTGAGAACATGCAGACTCCAAAGGAATTCGTTGACGAGGTTTCAGGCGAGATCAAGAATATCTGGGATCTGATGAACACATCTTATGACAAATTTATCAGAACAACAGATGCAGACCATGAGAGACAGGTTCAGAAGATTTTCAGGAAACTGTATGATCAGGGTGATATATATAAAGGAGAATATGTAGGAAAATACTGTACTCCATGTGAGTCCTTTTTTACAGATTCACAGCTCGTAGACGGCAAATGTCCGGATTGCGGAAGACCTGTACAGGAAGCAAAAGAAGAAGCATATTTCTTCAAACTCAGCAAATATCAGGACAGACTGATGAAACATATCGAGCAGAATCCTGATTTTATTCAGCCGGAATCCAGAAAAAATGAGATGATCAACAATTTCATCAAGCCTGGACTTCAGGATCTGTGTGTATCCAGAACATCCTTCAAGTGGGGTATCCCGGTTGATTTTGATGACAAGCATGTAATCTATGTATGGATCGATGCATTATCAAACTATATTACAGGCCTTGGATACGATGTAGACGGCAATAGCGATGAATTATATAAGAAATATTGGCCTGCAGATTTACATCTGATCGGAAAGGATATCTTAAGATTCCATACGATCTACTGGCCGATCATGCTGATGGCTCTTGGAGTACCGCTTCCAAAGCAGATCTTTGGACATCCATGGCTGATCCAAAATGACGGTAAGATGAGCAAGTCTAAGGGAAATGTAATGTATGCAGATGATATGGTTCGTCTGTTTGGTGTGGATGCAGTCCGTTTCTTCGTTCTGCATGAGATGCCATATGAGAATGACGGAATCATTTCATGGGAGCTTGTTGTAGAAAGAATCAATTCTGAACTTGCAAATACACTTGGAAATCTGGTAAATCGTACGATCTCCATGTCAAATAAATACTTTGGCGGCGTAGTTACGAATACCGGAGTAACAGAAGAAGTAGATGAAGATCTGAAGAATGTCGTATTAAACTGCCGTATCAAGGTTGCAGAATGTATGGACAAATTAAAAGTTGCAGATTCGATATCAGAGATCTTCACATTATTCAAGAGATGCAACAAATATATCGACGAGACCATGCCTTGGGCGCTTGCAAAAGATGAAACAAAGCAGGATCGTCTGAATACTGTATTATATAACCTGGTCGAGAGTATAGTGATCGGCGCTTCTCTGCTGGAATCATATATGCCGGATACCTCTGTTAAGATTCTGAATCAGTTAAATGCTGCAAAGAGAAAAGTAACAGAACTTGGAAGATTCGGACTTTATCCATCAGGAAACAAGGTAACAGAGGCTCCTGAGATTCTGTTCGCAAGACTGGATGTAAAGGAAGTTATGGCAGAGGTTGCCAAGTTCGCACCTCCTGTAGAAGAAAACATCTATGAAAAGGCTAAGAAGCAAAAGGAAGAAAAAGAGAATTCAGAAGAAAAGAAACGCATGAAACAGGTAGAAGCAAAGGTTGCTGCTTTGAATGCGGATCCTTCTGTATTAAATAAACAGCAGATCACCATTGAAGAATTCGAGAAAATGCAGTTGATGATCGGTGAGATCATTGCCTGTGAGGAAGTTCAGAATTCCAGAAAACTGTTATGTTCACAGGTGAAATTCGGTGAGAACAATGTAAAACAGATTGTTTCAGGAATCAAAGGCTTCTATACACCGGAAGAAATGGTTGGAAAGCGCGTTGTTGCGATCGTGAACCTGAAGCCTTGTAAGCTTGCCGGAGTTGTATCAGAAGGTATGCTTTTGTGTGCGGAAGATGCAGAAGGCAACCTGTCCCTGCTTACAACTGAGAAGGGCTTACCGGGTGGTTCGTTTATCAGCTAATTTATAAAAAGACAGTCATGTTGGATCACAGATGATACAGCAGAAGGCAGATAGATTTTCAGCTCTGCCGGGAGTAAAGTGGATGGAGCAGAAAAGTGCCGCTTTGCGTGGTGTCAGATGTGGTCTGGCATGTGGTGTATAAAAATAAATCATAAGCTTACAGATATGAAATCGTTGATTTATTGGTAGGTCTATGATAGAATTTTAATGTCTGCTTATATAAGGAGACAGCAGATTTGGAAAGATTTAGAAATCTTAGCGCCATGTCCCTTTTTATCAGGGTATTGAAGGGCTGGCAGACACGGTGTAAACGTGGCTGTCCGGTATAGTCCGGTTAGAAAGGGTAACGAGGATAGAGGTTATCGAAAATTCGGCGGATGCCTCTACGCAGAGTCCGGATGCGCACATGCATGTCAAATATGGGAGAGATCCCAAAACAAAACAGCATGACCGGATAATTGAATGATGCATTAAGATAAAACTGCCACGTCCAAAAACGTGATACAGATACTTAAAGAACAAACTGCATCATATGCCGAAAGGAGTTAATTGAATATATGTGTGGAATCATAGGTTTTACAGGCAGAAAGCCGGCAAAGGACATCCTGATCGATGGACTGGAACGGCTGGAGTACCGAGGCTATGATAGTGCGGGTATTGCACTTTTGAATGACGATGATACTTTAACGATCAGAAAAAAGGCAGGAAGAGTGAGCGAACTCAGAGAGTTATGCAAAGATGGAGATTATTCTTCAACCTGCGGTATCGGACACACGAGATGGGCAACACATGGCGGTGTTACAGATATAAATGCACATCCACATAGATGTGGAAATGTTGTATTGATCCATAATGGTATCATTGAGAATTACAGTGATATCATAAGAGAGTATGGATTAGCAGATAAGCTGGTATCAGAAACCGACTCAGAAGTTGTAGCAGCTTTACTCGATACGTTGTATGAGGGTGACCCAATTGCAGCGATCCGGAAAGCTGTAAAGATAATTGCAGGATCATTTGCATTATGTATTATGTTTGCAGACAGACCCGGAATTATATATGCGGTGAGAAATGTCAGCCCGATGGTTGCAGCTCACAGCGAAGAAGGTTCTATCATTGCATCCGACCTAACAGCCATTATTTCATTTTCGAAAGATTATTTTGTTGTGCCGGAATATCACATTCTGACAATGACAAAGGATGGAATCAAGGTTGAGGACTTAAAAGGCAATGAAGCAAAACCGCAGATGCTTGAGATTACATGGGATATCACAGCGGCTCAGAAAGGCGGATTTCCACATTTCATGTTAAAGGAGATCTATGAGCAACCGGAATCTCTGAGAAATACGATCACACCAAGAATTGTAAATTCTCTTCCTGATTTTACCGAGGACGGAATCGACGACGAGGTGTTCAAAAACTGTGAGAACATAACAGTTATCGCATGCGGAACAGCGATGCATGCAGGAATTGTTGGTAAAGCAATGATCGAATCAGAACTTCGTATACCCGTAAATGTTGAGATCGCATCAGAATTTCGATATAAAGAACCACTGATCAATGAGAAAACACTGGTTATCGTTACTTCCCAGTCTGGAGAGACGATCGACACTCTGGAAGCAATGCGGCTGGCAAAACGATGTGGTTCAAAGGTCATTTCTATCGTGAATGTAAAAGGTTCTACGATTGCGAGAGAAAGTGATTACGTGTTATACACACATGCCGGACCGGAGATTGCAGTAGCAAGTACAAAGGCATATTCGGTTCAGATGGCAGCAATGTATTTAATCGGTTGCAGACTTGGACTTGTAAAAGGAATTTATTCAGAAGATCAAGCAAAGGAATTTATCGGCAAATTGCTTGGAACAATTCCGGTGATCGAAGAAACTCTGCATCAGGCAGATGAGGTCAAGGCTGTTGCTAATTATATAAAGATGGCTCCGGATGCATTCTTTATCGGAAGGGGCATGGATTATACTCTTTCACTGGAGGGGGCTCTGAAGTTGAAAGAGATATCCTATGTTCATGCGGAGGCTTGTGCAGCAGGTGAGTTAAAACATGGTACGATTGCTCTGATCACAGAGAATGTACCGGTTATTGCATTAGCGACTCAGCCGGCTGTTTACGAGAAGATGGTTTCAAATATAAGGGAAGTAAAAGCCAGGGGAGCATATGTTATTCTAATTAGTATGAGTGACGAAGTTACCGACACTCAGATATGTGATAAGCATATAAGAATACCTAAGCAGGATAGTTTATTTACTGTATTTGCAGCGGCTGTTATTTTACAGTTGATCGCATATTATACATCAGATGCGAAAGGGCTGGATGTAGATAAACCGCGTAATCTTGCCAAGTCTGTTACGGTAGAGTAAGGGGACTTGAGTGGCTGGAGAATAATTGCGGAGGGTGTTATTATGAGCACAGAGAAGACTTATTTGTGCGATGAGTACAAATTATATTTTAAAATTGAAGATGATGTCCAGATCCTTCATAATGAAGTTGAACTGTACAATACATCATTTGTAGGAAACAACAGCTTTTGTCATGAAGAGTATATTGATGGACAGAGAGCGCTTACATATTCGATTCCGGCCATGATTACGATGAATCAGTTTATTACCAAGAAGATTCACAGAGATGAACTGGTAGATATCATGTTCAGCATAACAGACCAGTTGATGTATCTGAAAGCGAACGATATGCCACTGGGGAAAGTTATCCTGAATATTGGATATATGTATTTGAATCTGGAGGATATGAGTGTTCAGCTTGTATTTCTTCCGATTGATAAACCGATGGAAAAGTGCAATATGGAGAAGTTTGTCAGAGATCTGATCAACAAACTCGATTTTGCAAATAAAAAAGCATCAGATTGTGGATATGAACTGATCAAGTTCTTTGATCACAATCCATCTTTTTATCTGTCAGAGTTCTATAAGCTCATCACAGATATGAAGAATGATAATAATATTCATCCGGAAGATGAGCAGCACTTTATTGTAAGACCGCAGAGAGCGGAATCTGAAGAGGAGAACACAGAAGCACCGTTGCAGACAACAGTTGTATCAACTCCAAGCTTTAAACTGGCGAAAGAAGTAAAAGATTATTCTGCCACTGATATCGGATTTGATGATGATGACTCTGATGCAACAACAACGACAGTTCTTACAAATGCAACAAAGGGCAAAACGGGACCAGTGATCGTAAGAACCAGAACCGGTGAGCGTATCAAGATAGACAAGCCGATCTTCTGTATCGGCAAGTCCGCACAGGGTGTTGATTATCAGGTAACAGACAACAATTCTGTCAGCCGTCGTCATGCATATATCATCAACGTCAATGGCGTTTACTATCTGCGTGATAACAAATCAACAAACCACACCTACCTTGGTGGAAAGATCATCAACAGCGGCACAGACATGATGCTGATCGATGGCAGCAAATTCAAACTTGCAAACGAGGAATTCACATTCCGCGAGAAATAAACAAAAAGGCTTCGTCCTGTTTCTGACAGACGAAGCCTTTTCATATAACTATTCTGCAAGTATTTTATCAATAGGCAGAAAGACAACAGCGTGTAGTATGTATAGATAGAAAAAAGAACAATATCTTTCATGTAGCAGACCTTTTTACTCTGTATAACTTTGAACTAACCTCGGCGAGCCTCGCTAAGGTCTCAGTTACGAACGTCGGTCCTTAACGAACCACCGTTAGGTGGGAGTTTAGTACCGCTACGTGAGAAATAGAACGAGAGTGTTCTGCGTAGTGAAAGGGTATTGTTCTTTTTTTAGATGAAAAATTGGTGCTGTTGTCTTTCGTCCGTTTACTCCTCAGTAGTGTCAGTTTCTGTATTATCAACAGTTTCTATGGCGACCATCGCCTGGTCGATCTCTGTGAGGCTGTCGGATGCGATACTGTAGTATTCGCCATCATCGTTGATAAGCGCTTTTACCACAATGGGATCTTTGTATTCCGGATTTTCTGCATGAGAGGTGAGTATGGCGGCAATGCCATTTGCAAACTTCTTATCATATTCCTCTTTCTTAACATCATTATATACACCGTTATTGACATCCTTGTTGAAATCCTCAATATATGCCACGATCTCATCGTAGGATTGGTCTAAGACTGCGATCGGATAGATCGTTACGTCCACATAATATTCGCCGTTTTCCTTATAACTCTCGGAAACTTCATATCTTGCATTGTTATAGATCGTAGTTGCAAGAGTTGTAAAAGTCTGGGTAACCTCAATGGACTTGTTCGTGTTCAGATTATAATGTGAGATCAGCTGGTTTGCCAGATTAGACAGACACTCCTGATACATGGCGAGGGCATCGGTTTCATTTCCCTTGTTTTCTTTTATGTAGTTGGTGTAATCACCTTTATAATTGACATCGAGAAGATTTTTCACATACGACTGGTATGCAGTAGCTTTCTTCTGACCACAGCCGGTAAATGTGATAAGGACGATCGCAATCATAAGAATGGCTGTCAGGTATTTTCTTGTGTGTTTCATATTGATAAAAATTCCTCCTAATAGTTCGGTTTGTTTTTCCTTCGTTCAATATAGCACAAAATATGTGCTTTGTAACTAAATTAAGAAAAAATAATTGTGCAAAACAATAAGGGTGTGTTATAATCATTTCGATTAATATTTACAGAAAATAAGCATTCGCGCCAGAACGCATAAGTATCATACACACATAGAAAAGGATGCCGAGAACAGATCCTGTTAAGACATCAGGGCGCAGCTTAAATAATAGATTATTTTGGAGGGATTATCGTGGCAAAAGACAACAAAGATAATTTTGATGAAACAGAAGTAAAGGCAGAGTCTTCATTTAAAACTGTAACATTTGGTGGATATGATAAGAATTCAGTTGATTATTATATTGAAGAGTTGAAGGCTGATCATGAGAAGGAAGTCAATGAGTTAAAGGCAAATGTAAACAAACTCAGCGAAGCCGTATTAAGCCTTAAGACTATGAGGGAAGTTAACCTGACAGAGTCGAATAAGACGATCGAAGGGCTTAAAACAAAGAATTCAGAATATGAAAGCGAGATCGAATCCCTGAAAGAGCAGGTAAATGCATATAAGCAGAAGGAATTCGAATCAGCAGGAAGATATGAATCCATTTCAAGAACACTCTTAGAGGCAAGAGAGAGTGCAGATGCCCTGATTGCCCAGACAAACAAAGAGTGTGAGGCTCAGCATGCAGAGATGACTGCAAAATGCGAAGCAATGGAGAAAGAGACAACAGACCGATGCAATGCGCTTGAAACAGAGACAAATGCAAAGTGTAAGCAGATGTATGATGAGACAGAAGCAACCTGCGCCGGCCTGAAGGAACAGGCTTACAGCGACAGCGAACGCACAAGAAATAAAGCGCATGAAGCTGCTGAAGCATTAAGTGCAAAGACAGATTATGAGTGCAAAACACAGAAAGAAAATGCTCAGAAGGAAGCGGAAGCAATCACAAATAAAGCAACCAGTGAAGCATATGTACTCAGAAAGAATGTAAAGAAGGAGTGCGATGCAGTCAGCAAATACATGGGAGAGCTTCTTGCAGCTTTAGATGGAGTTGTAGATGCATGCTGCGTAACAAAGGATATCGCAGATAAGGCGTTTACAGGTTTAAAGAGTGAAGCAACTTCGATGGTATCATCAGATGATGAGAAAGAAGAAACAGCTGCTGACAGTGAAGACAGCAAGACAGAGGAATAATTTTAACAGCGATATTTAAAATACATGAAACTTTTCTATGGCTGACATGGAAAAGTTTTATGTGTCTATGGGGTTACATAAGAGAAAAGAGGGATACATTTGGAGATAGGCAAAATCAGTAATTATTCAGATTTCCTGAGTCATATTGAATATCCCGCAGTTGTATTCTGTGAGGATGGAGAAGTTTTAAGTATCAATAATGCAGCAGTAAAGCTGATTGGCAACCAGATCGACTCGATCACGATGGAGCCGGATAAGTTTATGTCCAGTGATGAATTTTGGCCAATTTTAAATGAGAAGAAAACAATTATCTGGCATCGGCTTCTGTTGAAAGTAAATAAGAAAAAAAGACTGGTTGTAAGTGGATTTGTCAATCAGTTTGAATATAACGAGAAAAAAGCATACATGGTATTGTTTGAACTGCGTTCTGATGTAGCGATCGGAAGCATGAGCCTGGAACGTATCATTAACCATGCAGGTATCCTGGCACTGTATCTCTATAAGCCGGACAGCAGATGGCAGACTCGTTATGTGACAAAGAATATAACAGAATTTGGATATAAAGAAGGCGATTTTTACAGTGGTGCAGTAGGTCTTCGTGATATCATCGTTAAGAATGACTATGATATTCTGATCGGGAATCTTTATAAGGCGGAGAATACCGGACATACGGATTTTGAGATGAAAGTACGTTTTGTATCAGCAGAGAGTGCAATCACTACTATGATGCTGAATTGCCATATCGTAAAGTCGCCAGATGGAGGCGCTGACGGCATTGAACTGTTATTTGTAAAAGAGAAGAAGAATTCCTATGATGATGAAAAAGGCGAATATATATTATCCGTTATGAACAAGATAAAAAGTCTTGTGATGGTAAAATCTATCAGCAGAGGACACAGCACATTGAAGTACATTACTCCAAACGCCAGATCGTTAGGGATGAATGTTGATGCGTTGATGGCTGGTAATAAGCTGACAGAAGACTATATTCATCCGCAGGATCGCGAAAGAGTTATTCAAAACGCAAAGAATGTGTTAAAGAGTGGCGGGTCTGATTACGAGGACGAATATCGTATCGTGGACGATTATGGAAATGTCAGATGGGTTCGTTCACAGAACAGTATCACGCAGGCAGAGGATTCTTCCTATACGATTGAATTCTTTATAACAGATATAACTGAGAACAAGAAGCTGCAGAACAGTGTGGAAGAAGCAAAGAAAGAGTATGAAGACAAGCTTTCTTATATTATGAACACGACTGTGGATGAGAATGAATATACCAGCGAAAGCATTGATAAAGAGAAATGGAACAGCATTGTAAAAGCATTTGCAGGCTTAAGCGGACTGTATTCAACTGTTGTATCTCCGGAAGGAGATCAGCTGGTAGAGCCGGCAGGACCATCTCTGCATATGGGAAGCTTCTATGATCTCTTTGAGAAGCCACAGTATAAGGGCATTATCGTGAAGTTAAATGAAGTGATCCTCCAGAACAACGTTCCCGTCATTATGGAGATGGATGATGGTATAGACGGAAGTATCATCTGCGGAGCACCGGTTAAGATCGGTGAGAAACATGTCGCTACATGGATTCTGTGTGGATATGATGCAGCAGATGTCGCAAAGATGAAGAAGGTCTATAAAATACAGTGGAATATGTGTAATATTTTCTCTGAATATGCATATAACGACAAGGTCTTGGCTAAAGAAGCAGAAAGAAGTAAGTCAGTTGAGATGCTGTTGGAGGAAAAGATCCAGAGACAGAAGATCCTGACAGAAGCGCTCAGTTCTATGGACAGCGACGATAATAAGACGATTAGCAATATCATGGAGAGAACCGGTGATTATCTGGGAATCGATGTTATGGCGATCTACTCTTTGAATGAAGATCAGGAATATATGTGCAGCCATATCTGGTCGAAAGAAAAAAGTATGTCTGCGGAAGAATATGTAGAAGAATGGCAGAAGGGCAAGAAATTTTTCGCCCACAGCAAAGAACGTTCCTACGACTGCATCGTAGCAGACAAGAACCATGACTTTAAGAATTTCCAGAAGAACATGGAACAGATCGGGGTAACGAGCTTCGTTGCACTCAGTATAGAGATCAATAATATCATCAGTGGATGTATCGTTATGGCGAATAACCATACAGACAAGGTATGGACAGAGGATGATATTGAATTTTCAAAGGACATCCGAAACGTCATTCAGGGTATCCTTGCCAGAATAGAAGGTGACGGTAATATCCGGATGGTAAATAAGCTTCTGGTAGATACTTATAATCATATCAAGATCGGTATATTTATCCGTGATGAGGAAACCGGAGAAGTATTATTCTCCAACCAGCCGTTGAATGATATGCTTGGATATGATTTTACAGGAAAAGATAGCAAGACACTGATCCGTGATCTGAATGATACATTTAAGGGTGTGGCGACCGTACAGAAGCCATTTCTTACCGAACGAAAGGAAGTAAGCTGGAGAAGCTATATAAGACAGTTTGATAAGATCATGGATTTATCCGAAGTCAGCATGAAATGGCTTGACGGAAGAAAGGCATCTCTTGTAATATTAAGGGATGTACAGGATTAACAGTAACCAGAAAGGGGACCAATCATGGCAAGTTCAGATATCGGTATAGATTTAGGTACCGCCAGTATATTGGTATATGTAAAGGGCAAGGGCGTTGTATTAAAAGAACCGTCCGTAGTTGCCTATGACAGAGATACAAATAAAATAGTAGCGATCGGTGAAGAAGCCAGACTTATGCTTGGAAGAACACCGGGAAATATCGTAGCGATCCGCCCGCTTCGTCAGGGCGTTATATCGGACTATACAATAACAGAAAAGATGTTAAAGTATTTTGTCCAGAAAGCAGTAGGCAGAAGTTACTTTGGAAGACGACCACGTATCAGTGTATGTGTGCCTTCACAGGTAACAGAGGTTGAGAAGAAAGCAGTAGAGGACGCAACTTATGCGGCAGGCGCAAGAGATGTGTCTATTATAGAAGAACCGGTGGCAGCAGCGATCGGTGCAGGAATCGATATTTACAGACCATGTGGAAATATGATCGTTGATATTGGTGGTGGAACTTCGGATATAGCAGTTATCTCACTGGGCGGCCCGGTTGTAAGTGCATCCATCAAGGTTGCCGGAGATGATTTTGATGAGGCAATCGTGCGTTTTATGAGAAAGAAGCACAACCTTCTGATCGGTGAGAGAACCGCAGAGGAGATCAAGATCAAGATCGGAACCTGTTTCAGAAGACCGGAGAATATTACACTTGATATCCGTGGAAGAAATCTTGTAACCGGACTTCCGAAGACAGTCACGGTTACTTCGGATGAGACAGAAGAAGCACTTCGTGAGCCGGCAGCGCAGATCTGTGAAGCGGTTCATTCCGTTCTGGAGAGAACGCCTCCGGAGCTGGCAGCAGACATTGCGGACAGAGGTATCGTATTGACCGGTGGTGGAGCATTGCTTCATGGACTGGAAGAACTTCTGGAAGAAAAAACAGGAATTACAACCATGACTGCGGAAGATCCACTTCGTGCAGTTGCTATCGGAACAGGAAAATATATTGAATTACTCAACAGCAAAACAGAGTAACGCAGGAGACTTGTTGTGATAAAAGAAGGTTATGTTGAAAAAGTTATTTACAAAAATGACGACAATGGCTACGCCGTTTTCACTGTAGAAGGTGAAGACGGCGAAGACATTTTTGTCGGAATCCTTCACGGAGTCAGTGAAGGCATCTATATATCTGCAGAAGGGGAATATGTCAATCATCCCCAGTATGATCTCCAATTCAAATTTACATCCTATGAAATAAAAATGCCGGACGACATGGTGAGTGTAGAACGATATCTGGGTTCCGGTATCATAAAAGGTGTCGGTGAAGCACTGGCAAAACGTATTGTTAAAAAGTTTAAGATGGATTCTCTTCGCATAATTGAGGAAGAGCCGGAAAGACTGGCAGAAGTTAAAGGTATTTCAGAACGAAAAGCAAGAGAGATCGCAGTCTCTTATAATGAAAAGAAAGAGATGCAGGATGCGATCATTTTTCTGACCGGATATGGAATATCGATCAATCTGGCAGTAAAGATCTTTAATGAATATGGTCAGGAGATGTATAAGATCATCCGCTCGAATCCGTATAAGATTGCAGAGGATATAAACGGTGTCGGTTTCAAGACAGCAGATGAGATTGCGGAACGAATGGGGATCAGCAGCGATTCGGATTTTCGTATCCGTGCGGCGCTGTTATATACATTGTTAAATGCGAGTCAGCTTGGACATATGTATCTTCCGAAGCAGATGCTGGTGGCAAAGACATATTCACTTCTGGTGGATGACAATGTGCCATATAATGAAGAACTGGAAAATGAGATCGGAAGCCAGATCATAGAACTTCAGATGGCAGGTAAGGCGATCGTAAAGGAGCTTGATGGAGATGTAACTGCGGTCTATGCCGCGGCAAATTATTATATTGAGCTGAATTCAGCGAGAATATTGTCAGATATAGATCTGGATTTCACATCAGAGGATCGTCCACTGGACAAGATGCTTGCACAGATCGAGGAAGCAGAGAAGATCACACTGGAAGATAAGCAGAGACTTGCGATCAAGAATGCAGTCAATAATGGTGTGGCGGTGATCACGGGTGGCCCGGGTACCGGTAAGACAACGACGATCAATGCCATGATCAAGATGTTTGAGAAGCTGAATCTGGAACTGCTGCTTGCAGCACCGACCGGACGTGCGGCAAAGAGGATCACGGAGGCAACCGGATATACGGCACAGACGATCCACCGTCTTCTGGAACTGTCCGGCGGCGGAATCGATGAGGAAGGAAACAGCTCCACCTATACATTTGCAAGAAATTCAAACAATCCGTTAGAGGCAGATGTGATCATTATAGACGAGATGTCGATGGTAGACAGCAGTCTGTTCTATAGCCTGTTACAGGCAATCATGCCGGGAACCAGACTGGTACTGGTAGGAGATTCCAACCAGCTTCCGTCTGTCGGCCCGGGAAATGTATTAAAGGACATCATCCGTTCAGAGGTATTTTCTGTAACGGTGCTGGATAAGATATTCCGACAGGGTGAGAACAGTGACATCATCACGAATGCCCATCTGATCAATGCGGGAAAACAGCTTGCGATCAATAATAAAAGCCGGGATTTCTTCTACATACCGAGACAGGGATCACAGGAGATTATCGCAGAATTGAAACATCTGATCTTAGACAGTCTGCCGGGCTTCTTTCAGGTCGATCCTATGAATATTCAGGTGCTTACCCCGATGCGGAAATATGAGCTGGGTGTCGAGAATCTGAATAAACGGCTGCAGGAGATCCTGAATCCACCGAACAAAAGTATACCGGAGAAAGAGAAAAATGATGTTGTGTTCCGTAAGGGCGACAAGGTCATGCAGATCAAGAACAACTACAAGCTGGAATGGAAGATCATGGATGCAAAGGGACGCTTCGTAAAGGAAGAAGGCGTAGGTGTGTTCAATGGGGATGTTGGTTTTGTAAAAGAGATCGATGAGTTCGACCAGAAGATCGTTGTCGAGTATGATGATGGCAGGCTGGTAGATTACCTTTACTCCCAGCTTGACGAACTGGAACATGCTTATGCCATTACGATACACAAATCACAGGGAAGCGAGTATCCGGTCGTAGTGATCCCGCTCCTGACAGGCCCGGCAAAGCTGTTGAACCGGAATCTGCTCTATACGGCAGTTACGAGAGCCAGAAAAGGTGTTGTGATCGTAGGGAATATCGGTCTGGTCAAGACAATGATCGATAATATCGATGAACAGAAGCGGTATACAACATTTGCAGAACGGCTGGTAGAACTGGCATAAATCTATAGTGATAAAGGGGGATAAAATATGCGGGAACAGAATATGTGGAACCGGACACTCATGGATCTTGTATTTCCAAGGAGATGCCCGATCTGTGATGCAGTCATGGCATATGGTGAACGGGGCATCTGTAACAGACATAAGACGCTTCCATATGTGACTGAACCTGCCTGCATGAAATGCGGGAAGGAACTTTCGGAAGCTGAACAGGAATATTGTGAAGACTGCAGAACGCATAGAAGAAGTTTTGAAAGGGCATATCCGGTTTTTCGTTATGTAGAACCTGTTGCATCCAGTGTGCTTGCGATCAAATACCATGATAAGCGGGAATATGTGGATTTCTATGGAACTTTTCTGGCGGAACGGATCAGGAAAGCGGGGATCATGGATCGGTTACAGGTCATTCTTCCTGTTCCGGTGCATAAGAACAGAAGAAAAAAACGTGGATATAATCAGGCGGAACTGTTGGCAGATGTGGTGGGAAGACAGTTAGATATTCCGGTAGATAAGATACATCTGCTTCGTGTAGCAGAAACAGCTCCACAGAAGGAATTATCTCCGCTTGAACGTGCAAATAATATAAAGCAGGCATTAGAAGTAAAGACGCTTCCGGCAGAATGGAAAACAGTATTATTAATAGATGATATCTATACGACAGGGGCAACGGTGCAGGCCTGTACAGAAGCCTTGCAGGAGGCTGGTGTGGAACAGGTCTATGTCGGAGTGATATGTGTAGGAGAAGGTCGATGAGAGGACTTGGCTTATAGCCGGTTCTGTGGTAGAATAAAGGATATCTGCGGATATTTAACAAGATTCGCAGAATAAATATACAGAAATGGAAAAGGCAGATCAGCCGGGGTAAGAGATGAGATTTCGTCCATGTATCGATATACATAATGGAAAAGTAAAACAGATCGTTGGCAGCAGTCTTCAGGATGAAGGAAATACTGCGAAGGAGAACTTTGTATCTGAATATGATGGAGCGGCGTTTGCAAAGATGTATAAAGAGGCCGGGATACATGGTGGACATATCATTTTATTGAATCCTGTGGGAAGCAAGTATTACGAAGCGGACTGTTATCAGGCGAAACTGGCACTTGCGGAATATCCGGAAAGCTTGCAGATCGGCGGTGGCATTAATGCTGAGAATGCAGGACGGTTTCTTGATATGGGGGCATCCCATGTGATCGTTACATCTTATGTCTTTAAGAATGGCGAGATCAACTACGATAATCTGACGGCGATCAGGCAGGCAGTTGGAAAAGAACATCTGGTGTTAGACTTAAGTTGCAGAAAACGTGAGGATAGTTACTATATTGTGACCGATCGCTGGCAGAAGTTTACAAATGTGAAGATGACGGTAGACACATTGGATATGCTTTCAGATTACTGTGACGAATATCTGATTCATGCCGTAGATGTGGAAGGCAAGGCATCCGGGATAGAGATGCATATTGCGAAGCTTCTTGGAGACTGGGGCAGAATACCTGTAACTTATGCAGGTGGTATCGCATCATTTGACGATCTGGATAAGCTTCGTATGCTGGGGAAGAATCGGATCGATTTCACGATCGGAAGCGCACTCGATATCTTTGGCGGACATATGAAGTATCAGGATGTTTTGCAGTATTCAGATCAGTAATGAAGTATTGAATGAACATGGTTCAGGAGATAGAGTTATATGTACAGTTGAGAAGGCAGGTACATAGTAATATAGAAAATATGGAGGGATAATAAGACATGAGAAAAATGAAGAAGGCTGTAGCCATGTGCCTGACAGCAGTGATGATGATGTCATTGCTTGCGGGCTGTGGAGGAGCAAAAAAGGATGCCGGTGGTTCGACTTCTGAGACAGAAGTGACAACAGAAGTATCGACCGAAGAAGAGACAACCGAAACTACGACCGAAGAAGCAACAACAGAGGAGGAGCTCGGAGTGTCAGATGGTGATAAGGTTATCAATATCAACTTTGATGATAAGGATACGGATGGTTTCCATACTTATACAAATGGTGGAAATGAAGAAATGACCAATGAAGATGGGGAACTTCGTATAAATATTAAGAAGACAGGAAGCGTAGACTATGCAAACCAGATCTACTATGATGGATTTCGTCTGTATCAGGGATGCGTTTATGAATATTCTTTTGATGTCCGTTCTGATCTGGAACGTAAGATAGAATGGAGATTACAGATCAACGGCGGTGATTATCATGCATATACCAGTGATGTGATCACGATAGGACCGGAGACACAGCATATCACAGCACAGTTTACGATGGAAGAGGATTCCGACCCTGCACCAAGACTTTGTTTCAACATGGGAAAACAGGAAGGCATGACCGGAGACGAAGCAGAGCATAATATTTATTTTGACAATATCTTATTAGAGGCAGTAGATGCTTCCGGGGCACAGCATGTAGAGGCAACACCTGATCCTATGGTCATCAATGTGAATCAGGTCGGTTATATGACTGGTGACACCAAGGTAGCTACCGTGATCGGAGAAAATGCGAAATCATTTGAAGTGATCGATGTAACATCAGGAAAATCTGTATATTCAGCAGATCTGCCGGAAGAAGCTTCATATGATCCACCATCAGAGATGTTCTGCAAGCAGGCAGATTTTTCATCGGTAAAGGATGCAGGAATCTATAAGATCAAGACAGATGATGGAGAGGAATCAGCAGAATTTAAGATAGGTGATGACATTTATGGTGATCTGTATAAGGATGTTGTGCTGATGCTTTATAATCAGCGTTGTGGTGTAGAACTTGACAGCAGCATCGCAGGTGAATTTGCACATCCTGCCTGCCATACAGGTGAAGCAGTTGTATACGGAACAGATAAGAAGATCGATGTAACAGGCGGCTGGCACGATGCCGGCGATTATGGACGTTATGTTGTATCAGGTGCAAAGACAGTACAGGATCTGTTCTTAACATATGAAGATAATGGATATAAAGCAGATGACATCGGTATTCCGGAGAGTGGAAACGGTGTGCCGGATATCCTGGATGAAGCAAGATTTGAGCTGGACTGGATGCTTAAGATGCAGGATGCAAATGGCGGCGTATATCACAAGGTAACCTGTGATGTATTCCCTGAGACGGTTATGCCGGAAGAAGAAACAGCACAGCTGATTGCATGTCCGATCTCAAATACAGCGACCGGAGATTTTGCAGCCGTTACGGCAAAAGCATCTGTTCTGTATAAAGATTACGATGCAGATTTTGCGGCAAAATGTCTGGATGCATCAAAGAAAGCATACGAATATCTGAGTAGTAACATGGATGCTTACGGATTCTCAAATCCGGAGGATATCGTAACCGGTGAATATCCGGATACGATCTTCCGTGATGAGGCGGTCTGGGCAGCAGTAGAATTATATGCAGCAACAGGAGATGCTTCTTATAAGAAGGCAGCTGATACGATCATTGAGGGTGACGATATCGTAAACTATGGACTTGGATGGGCAGATGTCGGATATTACGCCCTGTATGACTACATCAAATACGATGGTGGTTCTGCTAAAGCAAACGAACTGTTCTTCAATGAAGTAGACAAGACTGTAGATCAGATCAAAGATAATGGTTTTGGCGTGTGGGTATCCCCAACTAAGACATTTGCCTGGGGAAGTAATATGAACGTTGCAAATAAGGGAATGTTACTTCTGATGGCGAACAAGCTGAAGCCAAATACAGACTATGTAAAATATGCTGCCTGCCAGAGAGATTATCTGCTTGGAAGAAATGCAGTCAGCTACTGCTATGTAACAGGATATGGAACAAGATCCCCGCTTCATCCACACCACAGACCATCACAGGTATTAGATGTGGCAATGCCTGGTATGTTAGTAGGTGGTGCAGATAGTAATCTGGAAGACCCATATGCAAAAGCTGTTCTTCTTGGTAAAGCACCAGAGAGCAGATATGCAGATAATGCACAGTCATTTTCCTGTAATGAGGTAACGATCTATTGGAATTCTCCACTTATCTATCTGATGTCAGGACTTGGCGACACAAAATAAACACACAAAACAACACATACATAAATAGCACAGCCGATCGGGGTAACTGTTCGGCTGTAGCTGGTATAAGAGAGTTTTCATTATGGACAAAATAAAGAAGTTATTAGAAAAAGAAATTGTCAGATATGTAATAGCAGGCGGAGCAACTACAGTTGTAAATATTGTATCATTTTATCTGCTGCGTCTGTTTACCGATTTGTCAAGAAGCGTGGCGAATATTATAGCAATATTGCTGGCAATTTTATTTGCGTTTTTTGCAAATAAGTTTTTTGTATTCACAGAGAGCAGTAAAAAAGATGCAGGAACTTTGATTCGTGAATTTATCTCCTTTGTCGGAACAAGGCTTCTTGCGATGCTGGTTGAAGTTGTTGGAATGAATCTGTTATGTGATTCTTTCCGATGCAATGAATTTGTATCAAAGATCGTTGTCCAGTTTTTTGTGGTCATAATCAATTATGTATTCGGTAAGTGCTTTGTCTTTAAGAAGGAAAAGACATCGATACGGGCATTCATGAGAAGAAATTACCTGATCCTGCTTGCAGGGGGGATTCCGGCGTGTTTCCTTTTAGGAGTGTGGATTGCGGAAAAGATCGGACCATTTGGCGGAAACAGCCTTACAATGGTAGACAGTCTTCATCAGTATCTGCCGTTCTTCTCAGATTATTATGACAAATTAAAGAACGAGGGAAGTCTGTTTTATACATGGGATATCGGACTTGGAAGCAATATGCTGGCGATCATCGCATATTATATTGCCTGCCCGATCAATTTCCTTGTTGTACTATTTAAAAGAGAGCATATCTATATTGCGATGAGTTTGTTTATCGGAATCAAGATCGTGCTTTCTGGTATGTCATTTGCATATTATATGCGAGAGAAATGCAAGAACTATAAGACATATGAAGCTGCAATCCTGATCTTTTCAACGGCATATGCGATCAGTAATTATGTGATCGGATATTCATGGAATCTGATGTGGATGGACTGTATCATGATCCTTCCACTCATTATGGCAGGATTTGAGCGTATGACAGAGAATGGAGACTATAAGCTTTACGTACTGTCTCTGTTCTATGCGTTGATGTGTAACTATTATATAAGCTTTATGATCTGTATCTTCCTTGTTATGGTATTCCTGCTGATGAACCATAAGAGTGTGAAGAGATTCTTTACCGATGGATTCCGGTTTGCCGGATGCTCTCTGCTGGCAGCAGGTATGTCGGCATTCCTGCTGATCCCTGCATATCTGGGGCTGAATACGACAGCATCGGCGACCAGAGTACTCCCGAAGTGGGAATGGTACGGAAGTATATGGGAGCAGATCAAACAGCTGTTTTACCTGACGAAGCCGATCAAGAACCAGCAGTTTGATGGCGGACTGAACATTTATTGCGGAACAATCTGCTTTGTTCTGGTATTTGTCTATCTGTTTAATCGGAACATCAAGCTGTGGGACAAGATAAAGAACGTGATCATTCTGGTGGTGATCTTTGCAAGCTTTAACAATAAGCTGTTAAATTATATCTGGCATGGTTTTCATGATCAGTATGGAATCCCGAACCGGTTCTCATTCCTGTTTATCTTTCTGATACTTATCATGTGCTGTGAGGTGCTCCTGTTTCTGGATAAGAAGGATATCTTTACGGTGCTTCTGGCGGTAGCATTTGGATATGGGTTTCTGATCTTATCTTATAAGAAATGCACGATCGAGCGTCAGGCGTTGATCTGGACAGAGATATTCCTGACGGTATATGCAGTATTGATATTGACATTTACCCTGACGAAGGGAGTCTGGCGGAAGCTTGTCATATATGTACTGACCATAGCCTGTCTGGTAGAGACAGTCACAAATGGAATTAAGGGATATGACAGCAATGGATATGTCGATATCAGTCAGTATTTTGGTATGGAATCATCGATGAATCAGGCGATCGATACACTGGGCTGCAAGGACAAGGCATATCGAGTAGAGCTGATGAATACGAAGATCGTGGATGAGCCTACTTATTATAATCTTAAGAGTGTCTGCCTGTTCGGTTCGACAGTATCTGCTGATCTGGTCGATATGATGCATGACCTTGGATATTACACAGGGGCAAATGAATTCCTGTTCGATGGCGGTAACACCTTATCCAATTCCTTGCTGGGTGTGCGTTATCTGTTACAGAGAGAGGGCGAATATAATTATTTTGATGTCAACTATGTAACAGATGTAGATGGAGTGAACATATATGAAAATCCATATGCGTTAAGTCTTGGATACATGGTAAATAATGATCTGTTAGATTATGACGGTATGATCGGCAACATGTTCGATACTTTAAATCAGTTTGTGAAGCTGTCAACCGGTGTGCCGGGTGTATTCTCACAGTTATATCCGGAAGTAACGATGTACAGTGATAACTGCGAGCTGTCACATGATAGTGATACCAGTGAGTATTACTCCTATACAAGAACAGACAGCAGCAAATGCGATTTCCAGCTGAGCTTTGATGTGACGGACGAGTCCTCGGATATCTATATTCTGGCAAACAGCTCCGGTATCAAT
>ERZ808240.477-NODE-477-length-52962-cov-4.593627_pt1 | contig 52962 bp, 43 predicted proteins | sample MGYA00521084_ERZ808240 | MGnify/ENA primary metagenome ERZ808240 (study PRJEB31516, sample SAMN03275571) | gut metagenome | biome: mammalia-associated habitat; material: feces | host: Papio cynocephalus | place: Kenya | collected 2012-08-06 ...
ATCAGGCCCCTTCGGCGCAAACCTTTTATGACTGCGCCGCTTGGCGCGTTATCCCGATTTCTGAACGCTTGGAACGTTGTAAAGAAATCGGGATAACGCGCCAAGCGGCGCCCGCGAGAGCCGTGGCGCTACCCGCGAAGCGTGACGAGCTGCGGGTGGATCGACATCGTTTCGAAACGCGTTTGCATAAACGAGTCGCCGTAATGCGCTGCGAAAAACTCCTGGTAAAACCCGTGCGGTTGCTCGCCAGCGATGCGGGCCATCCAGCAATCCAGCGCCCCTATGGTTACCGCGGCATCGGCCAGGAAAAACGCCAGCGCGGCCCATGCGATGGGCTGGCGCCATTTCGCGGGCACTGCGTTCGACGCATGCCGCAAAACCGGCGCCGCGAATTTCACCCAAGCAAGGCCCGCAAAGCCCCACACCAGGGCAATTCCCAAGCATGTTTTGCCGCCGACGTTGAACGGTTGATCGATGTAGCTCCAGGCCACAATGCCGAACGCGCTTTCCCAAAACCACGCGGCGAAGTATTCGAACGCACCGCCTATCACGGCCGACTCGGCATACACCACGATAAGCGGCGCACGCTCGAAACGGTGCAAGGCCAGCGTCACCAGCACCGCCCCAACGCCGTAAATCGGCGAAAACGGGCCCCATACGAAGCCCGCGCGGCTCTCCCATCGCCCATCGGCGAAATAGCTCACCACCGTTTCGGCGATAAGGCCCAATAAGCTGCATACGGCGAATACGAACACCAGATAATACAGGGTAAGGGGCTCAACAGCCCCGTCTTTGCGAGCGGGCGCGGCAACGTCGTTCGCCCGCGCGTCCATTGTCAATTCACACGATTTCATGCGCCTATTATGGCACGCCTCGCCCTTGCGGTTCCGCGCCAATGCGCGCCGTTACCGTGCGGCAACTCTTGCACGATGCCACGCCCAACTATGCGTCAAGCAGGTAGAATGAACCCATAAACCCCGAACAAGAGAGAGGAAAGGGGATTGAAATGACCGAGGTGCACGACAAAGCGTTTCTCGCCGAGGCCGACAGCTGGATCGACGCCCATTGGGAAGAAATCGTCGCCGAGATTGGCAAGCTTGTGGCTGTGCCCAGCGTGGTTGATTGGGATGCCGCCACGCCCGAACACCCAAGCGGCCCCGATGCGCACGCCGGCATGACCGCCGCGCTTGATCTGGCGAACCGCCTGGGGTTCGAGCCGCACGACGAGGCCGGCGAAATCGGCTGGGCCGACCTGCCGGGCGAAAGCGATACGCAGCTGGGCATGATTTGCCACGCCGACGTGGTGGTGCCAGGCGTGGGTTGGACCAGCGACCCGTGGACTATGCAGCGACGCGACGGGTTCCTGATTGGCCGCGGCGTGCTCGACGACAAAGGTCCGCTGGTGCTGTCGCTGTACGCAATGAAATTCTTCGCCGAACGCTGCGAAGCCGAAGACGCCAAGCTTCCCTACACCATTCGAATGCTCGTGGGCACGAATGAGGAAACCGGCACCATGCGCGACGTCGGCTACTACTTGGCCCATCATAAGGCGCCCGCATTCTTGTTCACCGCCGATGCCGAGTTCTCGGTATGCTACGGCGAAAAGGGACAATTCGACGGCATCATCACCTCGAAGCAGCTCGAAGGCGGCTCTATCGTCGATTTCACCACCGGCGACGCGGCCACCAACGCCGTTCCCAGCCAGGCAACGCTTGTCGTGCGCGCGAATGCCGCCGACCTTCCCGCGGCGCCTTCAATCGAGATTATCGACGAGGGCAACGGCACGGCGAGAATCGTCGCGACCGGAAAAGGCGGCCATGCGTCGCTTCCCGAAGGAACCGTCAACGCCATCGCGTTGGCCGCTCGCTACGCGCTCGACAACAGCCTGTGCAGCGAAGACGAGGCAGCATTCTTGCGCATGGCGTGCCAAATCATGGATTCGACAGACGGCAGCAGCATCGGCATAGATTCGGTCGACGAGTACTTTGGCCACCTCACATGCATAGCGGGAACAATCCATCTGCATGAAGGGCACCTGAAGCTTACCGTCGACGTTCGCTGGCCCACAACCACGAGCCGCGCCGATTTGCTCGAGAAATTCCAAGCAGTCGCCAAGCCCTGCGACGCAACCGTGGAAAACCCGCTTGGCATGGAGCCGTTCCTGGTAGACCCCCAGAGCCCGGCCATCCAGATGCTCGCGTCGTCGTACCACGACGCCACCGGCCTTGATGGCGACCCGTTCACCATCGGCGGCGGCACGTATGCGCGCGAGTTCCCATGCGCGGCAAGCTTCGGCCCCGAAGACGCACACGACGTCTATCCCGACTGGGTTGGTCCCATGCATGGCGCTGACGAAGGCGTTTCCGAGGAATCGCTGCGTCGAGCCCTGCGCACGTACATCCTGGCCATCAAGCGGCTTATGGAAATCGACCTGAATTCCCTGTCGAAATAGCGCCTGCCCGAGCCATCGCAAAACTGTCTATCGGACGCAACGCCCCAGCCTCGGTTGGGGCGTTTTACTTGGCGGTTTCTTGAAGAACCCACATGAAAATGTTGCGCAACGTGCCTCATTCGTGGGATTTTCCCGTTCGACCTGCGATTGCGATACAATATCGAATACTTTTGTGCCCCCTCATGCATTTTAGGAGGAACCGTGAACAACGGACTTCTTCACCAAAACGCGCGTCGCAGCGCTTCGCGCCTGATGGCCATCGCGTTCTCGCTCGCGCTTATGACAAGCGCCGGCGTTCTGCTCTCTTCGTGCGGACACGAGCCCGAAAAAGCAACGCCGCCAAGCAACACCGAAACCACCGCGTCGAATAATTCCTCGAACACGACGAGCGACGAAAAATCCAGCGACGACGCCAAGGCTGACGCCGAAAAAGAAGCGGCCGACAAAGCCGCGGCCGAAGCGAAGGCCAAGGAAGAGGAAGCTGCCAAGGCCAAGCATCAGGGCGCATACGTCACGGCCATCCGCAACGGCGGCGGCGCCGACGGCCTTGCTGCCGCAGCGCAGACCAAGCTCGTGGGCGCGGGGCTTGCCGCAGACACGCACACCTACAGCCTCGATTCCTACGCCGGCGGCCTTGCCCCCGCAACCGTCGTGTACGTGAAAGGCACGGGCGACGATGCCGCCGACGTGAAGGCCGAGGCCGAGAAGATGGTCGCTGCCTTGGGAGTGGGCAGCGTGCAGACGTTCGACCAAGCAGCAGCCGGCGGAGAAACCATGGACGGCACCGACATCCTGGTGGTTATCGGCCAAGATGCCGTAGGCGCGCTGTAGAAAACAGCCCCAAATACGGAAACGAGCCGCAGTTCATTCTGCGGCTCGTTTTTTATATGCCAGCGAAAACCAAATGGGACGGGGCTGTTCCCTATCCCATTTCCACTGGGAGCTGCGTCCCCCAACCAAAAAAGAAAGCGCCTGAAGGCGCTTTCCAATCAACGCACGTTGGCCCTTATTTCGCGGCCAATTCGCTCGCTTCTTTTGAATTTGGCGAAACGAACGCGGGCTCGTCACAAGGCTCCGCGGCCTCTTCGGCATGTTCGATTTCGCCTTCCATCTCGGCACCGTCGATTACGATGTCTTTCGGCAGCACCAAATTCGCGATAATGGCCACCAAGAACACCACCGCAACGCAGTTATCGGCGAACACGTTCTGCAGCATTTCGGGCAACAGCACAAAAATCTCGGACACTTGGGTAAACCCAATGCCGATGGAAAGCGACAGCGCCGCAATAAGAATGTTCCGCTGCGTAAAGCCCGCACGGGCAATCATCTGAAAACCGCTCACGATGATGTTGCCGAACATCATGATGGTGCAGCCGCCCAATACCGCCTCTGGCAGCGACGAGAACAACACGCTGACGATAGGCAGAAACGCCGCGAGAATCATGATGACGGCGCCCGTGGCGATAGCGCGACGGTTCACGACCTTCGTCATGGCAACCAGGCCAACGTTCTGCGAGAACGACGTGATGGGCAAGCAGCCAAAGCAGGCAGAAAGCGAGCTGACGAAGCCGTCGCAAGCAATGGAGCCGGAAAGTTCCTTCTCGCGCACATCGCGCCCCAAGCCCACCATGGCAAGCGCCGATGTGTCGCCGATGGTCTCGGTCGCCGACACCAGGAAAATGAGCGTAACCGCGAGGATGGCCGAGGGCTCGAATTCCGGCGTGAAGGGCATAATTTCGGGCACGGCAACCGGTTTGGTCGTCGCGAACGCAGAGAAGTCGACCGCCCCCATGAGCAACGCCGCAATATAGCCAACGACCAGGCCAAACAGCACCGAAAGTTGCTTGGTTTTACCCTTTGCCAAAACCTGGAACACCAGGCACGCGATAAGCGCGATGCTGCCCAACGCGATATTTTGCGGCGAACCGAAATCGGGCGAGCCAGAGCCGCCGCCAAACGACGTAGCACCCACCGAAAGCAGCGAAAAACCGATGGACGTTACCACCACGGCCGCAACGATGGGCGAAATAAGCCAACGCCAGTACTTGGCAAAAAGGCCCAGCACGCCTTCAATAATGCCACCCACCATAATGGCGCCGATCACAGCGTTGAACCCATACGTTGCCGCGATACCGCACAGCACGGTGACGAACGTGAAGCTGATGCCCATGACAATCGGCAGCCCCGAACCGATGCGGCCTGCAATGGGAAACAGCTGGATAAGCGTGCCGATGCCCGCGATAAGCATGGCGCCCTGCACAAGCGAGCCCGTGGTAACGTCGTCGAGCCCAGCCGCGCTCGCCACGATAAGAATGGGCGCCAAATTCGACACGAACATGGCCAAGATATGCTGCACGCCGTAGGGAATGGCATGCAGCCAGGGAATCTTCCCATCGAGGCGATACAAATCGGTATGGTTGAAGCCAGTTTTCTTGGCCGAATCGTTAGACATTGCTGGCAGTTCTTTCTAGTCGGTTCTCTTGCATGAAAAAAGCTCGCAACCGCACAATGCGGCTGCGAGCCTTCTATTTCCTGCGTTTACGCTTCGCAAGTCTCCACAGTTACCGCGCGGCTGGGCGCGGGAGCCCCCGACTCGCGGAACGTGATGTCGCCCGTAGTGGGGTCCATCGCATCAACGATGGCCAGCGACTCCAAATGGTAGCCGCGCTTGCGCAGGCTTTCGCCACCAGGCTGAAAGCCCTTCTCGACCGCGATGCCAATGCCCTCGACCGTAGCACCCGCCGCCTCAACGATTTCGAGCAGACCGTTCAGCGCGCAACCATTGGCCAAGAAATCGTCAATGATGAGCACATGGTCTTCGGGGCCGATGAACTTCTTCGACACGATGACGTCGAACACCTTGCCGTGCGTGAAGCTCTGGATACGCGTGCGGTACATTTCGCCATCGAGGTTGATGGACTGGGCCTTTTTCGCGAACACGACCGGTGCGTTGTCGAAATGACGTGCGGCCATGCAGGCAATGCCGATGCCCGACGCTTCGATGGTAAGGATCTTATTGATGGGACGGTCGGCAAACAGGCGCTTGAACTCTGCGCCCATCGCGTCAAGCAGCTCGATATCGATTCGATGGTTCAAAAAGCCGTCGACCTTCAACACGCCTTCCGCCTTCACCACGCCATCGCGCCTAATGCGATCCTCGAGAAGCTTCACGCCCGATCCTTTCTCCTGCGACGGCCAGCGCGCCGCCCACCGAATTAGCTATAACTCGGTAGTGTACCAGCCTAAAGGCCACACGGCGTCGGCGAATCGCCTCGCACAGAAAAAGGGTTGGGCAGAAAAATGCGCAAATGTTCAGCCTATGCGAGAGCAAGCGACGAGACGCTGCAGCGAAGCCACAAATTCCCAGGTCGCATTATCGCAAAACCACTCTTATGGCAATGCGGCCTATATAGGTTGAACATTTGGCGCTTTTTTGTTTATGCGCCCATGCGCTTGCTCGCCAGGCGCCCGAAAAAGCGCGCAAGCAGGTTGAATGCCAGGATGCACACCATAAGCACCGCCGCCGTGCCGTTCGACACGGCCTCAAGGTCGGGCACCACACCCTCGCTGTTGATTTTCCAAATGTGCACCGCCAGCGTTTCGGCGGGTCGGAACACATTCCAGGGGCACGATGCGCTCGAGAAGTCGAAGCAGGTGAAATCAAGCATAGGGGCCGATTGTCCCGCCGTGTAGATGAGCGCCGCCGCCTCGCCGAACACGCGCCCGGCAGAAAGGATGATGCCCGTGATAATCGCCGGCAATGCAGCTGGCAGAAGCACGTGGATGGTCGTTTCCCAGCGGCTTGCGCCCAGCGCAAGACCGCCCTCGCGTTGGTCGTCGGGAATAGCTTCGAACGCCTGCTGAATCACGCGCACCAAAATAGGCAGGTTGAACATCGTCAGCGCAAACGCGCCCGACAGAATAGAGAAGCTCCAACCCATCTGCAACACGAAAAACAGGAAGCCAAACAGCCCCACCACGATCGACGGCAGTGACGAGAGCGCCTCTATGGCGGTTTTCACGAAATGCGTAAGCTTGTTTTTCGGCGCATATTCCGTAAGGTAAATCGCCCCGCCAAGCGCCACCGGCACCGAGATGGCCAGCGTCAGCACCAGCAAATAGAACGAATTGAACAGTTCGGGGCCAATGCCGCCGCCCTCCTTGAACTGTTCGGGCTTGCCCGCAAGGAAACTCGCATCGAACAGCTTGCCGGCGCCGTTTACCAATATATAGGCGATGAGCGAGAACAGCAGCGCGCAAATGGCCACCACTATCGCGCCCAACACGCCCGTGGCCGCTTTGTCGACCATGACCGTCCGCCGGGCGCGGGCGATTGCAGCCGCAGACAAGGCCGAAGCGCTCTGCGCCGCCGCAGCAGAAGAGGTTTCGTTAGCCATTGACCCTAAGCCCGCCTTTACGCTCGATGAAATGGATAACAGAAATGAACACGAACGACATCACCAGCAGCAACAATGCGAGCGACCACAGCACATCGCTGTACACGGTGCCCATCATCTCGTTGCCGATGCCCATGGTAAGCACGCTGGTAAGCGTCGATGCGGGCGTGAACAGGCCGTCAGGCAGCTGCGCCGCGTTGCCGATGACCATCTGCACGGCAAGGGCCTCGCCAAAAGCGCGCGTCATGCCCAACACCACGGCCGTGCACAGCGACGGCATGGCGGCACGCAGCACCACGTGCCAAATGGTTTGCCAGCGCGATGCACCCACGCCATACGCGCCCTCGCGATACGCCTTCGGCACAGCGGTAAGCGCATCGATGGAAAGCGACGTGATAGTGGGCAAAATCATCACGGCCAGCACCAACGAGCCCGCAAAGATGCCGAAGCCCGTCGAGTTCGACCATCCGCGACACCACGCCACCACCACGGTAAGGCCGATAAGGCCGTACACGACAGAAGGAATTCCCACGAGCAGCTCGACGACCGGCTGAAACACCGTGCGCCCAAAACGAGGGGAAATCTCTACCACGAAAATAGCCGAGCCGATGGCGAACGGCAGCGAGATAAGCGTCGACAGCAGCGTAACCGAGAACGAGCCCACAATCATGGGCAGCGCGCCAACCGTTGGATTGCCGTTCGCGTCGGCCTGATGCGGGTTCCATGTGGTGCCGCAGAAGAAGTCGAGCGGCGAGATGCCGTCGACGAAGAACGTGGCCAAACCATGCTGGGCCACCATAAACACGAGCGTTATCACCAGCAGCACGATGGCGGTCACGCACAGCCCCGAAACCGATCTGCCGATAAGCTCGATGCGCTTTTTCGGCATAGGCCTTCTTGCCACAGGCGCGCCTCCTTTCCATTGGACGACCTTCGCGTCGGCGGCAAACAACCGCCGCGCAACGCAAACAAGCCCGGCCGCCGCCGCAAGGCGACAACCGGGCACGCAAATGAGAGCGCTAGAGCTTGGTCACATTGCCGTCGGCATCGCGCTCGACCTTCATTCCGGAAACCGAGATGTAGCCGTTGTCGGCAACCAGGCTGCCTTGGACCTCGTCGCTCATCATGAAGTCGATGAACGCCTGGGTGGCCTCGTCGGGCTGCGCGGCGGTGTACATGTGCTCGTAGGCCCAAATCTTCCAATCGTTCGTCTCGACCGTAGACGTCTCGGGCTTCACGCCATCGACGCTCAGGGCCTTGATGCTGTCGTCATAGTAGGAAAACGCCAGGTAAGAAATGGCGCCCGGGGTGTCTTTCACCATTTTGGCGGCAGTGCCCGAAGAATCCTGTTCTTGGGGCTTGAAGCTATCGGGCACCTTGGTGCCGGCAAGCACGGCCTTCTCGAACACCGCACGCGTGCCCGATCCCGATGCGCGGTTGATGACGGTGATGGCCAAATCGTCGCCGCCGACTTCTTTCCAATTGGTGATTTCGCCCGTGAAGATCTTCTTCAAGTCGTCCATCTTGATGTCATCGATGGAAACGCCCTTGTTCACAACCGGGCCCATGCCAACGACGCACACCTTGTTGTCGGCAAGCTTGTCGGCATCGGATTTGTTGTCGAGCTTTTCCTCGGCGAACACGTCGGAATCGCCGATTTGCACAGCGCCCTGGACGATTTGCGTAATGCCTTGGCCAGAACCGCCGCCCTGGACGGTGATGGTGACGCCGGAATTTTCTGCCTGGAATTTCTCGGCAGCGGCCTCGACGAGCGGCTGCAGAGCCGTGGAACCAACAGCAGTGATGGAGCCCGTAATGCCCTTGGCCTCGGGCTTTGCGGCATCGGCGCTGGAATTGGAGGCCGAACCAGAGTTGCTCGAGCAACCCACCAGGCCGCCCAGACCGGCAAGAATAACGGTGCTGCCCGCAACCGTGAGAAAGCGGCGGCGGCTCATGGAGCAGTTTTGCATAGTAATGCGTTCCTTTCGGATAAGTTTCCCTTCAATGAAAACCATCCTAAAAAGGCCGCGTCACGTTCCCGTCAGGCGAACGTCAAGTGCGGGTAAAGCCATCCCGCCGTTCCCGCTTTCGCGGCGAGGGGCCATCTGGGGCCACGATTCGCTACCGCTACGCCTTCGGCTCCGCTATGCGCTCATCTGGCCGCGCTTAACGAAAAACTGAAAAACAGGTTTGAGCGCGGACGACCCCATATGGTCCCTCGCCGCGAAAGCGGGAACTTCAAAAGTCCCCACCGCAATGCCACTAGCGATCGGCGCGTGCGCCGGGGGATGCCAAGGTCGTCTGAGTTCAAACTTGTTCTTCATTCCAAAGTTAAACGAGGCCAGGTGAGCGCATAGCGGAGCCCGCAGGGCGGAGCGGTAGCGAGCCGTGGCCTTGGCATGCCCCGGCGCACGCGCCGATCGCCTAGCGAGCTGGGAACGCTACTTCGATGATTGTGCCTTGGGGCTTGTTGTCGCGCACCGTGATCGCCGCGCCATGCACCTGGGCGGCGTGCTTCACGATTGCCAGGCCCAAGCCACTGCCGCCGGTTTCTTTCGAACGGCTTTCATCCACGCGGAAGAATCGCTCGAAAACGCGTTCGCGCAGTTCTTTCGGAATGCCAATTCCCGTGTCGCTAACGCGCACGCACGCCGAACCGTCGGCGCAGCCTTCCACCTCAATGGTTGCCGCGCCGCCCTCGACGTTATAGCGAATGGCATTTTCTGCCAAGTTGCGCACGAGCTCGCCCACGATGCGCGCATTGCCACGCACTTGAACGGGCTCATTGTCGTGACGCGAGATAGCCACGGAAAGGTCAACGCCCAAATCGGACGCATACGGTCGCAGGCGCACGCATACGTCGTTCGCAACGGATTCGAGCGACACGTCCTGTGCCATGTCAACGCCCAGATCGCTACCGGCTTGCACCCCCACGGCACCGCCTTCGACGGCAACCGTGCCCATGTCGTCGAGCTTCGACAGCGAAATGATGTCGTCCACCATGCCCTTCATACGCTGCGATTCGTCGTGAATGGTGCGCGCGAAACTCTTGATGTCCTCGGGCTTGGCGATGCCCGCCGCGATGATTTCCGCATAGCCCGATATAACCGTGAGCGGCGTTTTCAGCTCGTGCGAGACATTCGCCGTGTATTGGCGGCGCTCGCTGGCCTGGGCATCGAGACGTTTGCGTTGCGCATCCAGGCGCGCAAGCAGCGGCTCAAGCTCTTCGGGCGCATCGGACTCGAGCGGCTTGTCGAGGTTCACGCGCATCAAATCGCCGCTGATCACATTCGCCAAGAAGCGCGACGCAACCGCAGCGGCGATAAGCGCGAGCACCACCACGATGGCGCATGGACCCAACATGCTGAGCACCACGCCCCATACGCTCGACTGAGTGGTGGCGAAACGCAGCACGTCGCCATTTTGCAGGCGAATCGAATGGTACAGCGTCACTTCCTGCAGCGTTTCGGAATAGCGGCCGGCACTGCTTTCGCCCGTTTGCTCCGCTTCGATGAATTCGGGACGCGCCGCGTGGTTTTCAAGTACCGAGACATCGCTTACGTCGTTGTCGAAAATCACCGTTCCGTCAGACGAGATAAGCGTGATGCGTTTGTCGGATCCCACCAATTGGGCCTGATCTTCAAGAAAATCAACCAACTCGTCGCCGTCGAGCGACTCGGCCTCGATGTGCGAGGCGTAACGTTGGGCCTCCTGGGCGATATCGTTCGAAGCCCGCGCGTCAAGCGCAGCGTACGAAGCAGCCGCGAACGAAATCACGCACACCAGGGCAACCACCACTGTGGCGACCATGATGGCCGCAGCCGCGTTGCGCGAAAGCGAGTGGTGCGAGAATGCGCGACGCGAACGCGCCCTCGAATTCGGCACGCCTGCAGCAGATTCAGATTGGCCTTCCGATGCGACGTGAATAACCATGCGCCTAAGCCTTCAAGCGATAGCCGACGCCACGCACGGTTTCGACGTATGCCGACGCGTCGGGACACGCCTCCGAGAGCTTCTTGCGCAGGGTTTGCACATGCGCGTCGACCGTACGCGTTTCGCCAGCCACGCTGTAGCCCCACACGCGCTCGAGCAAACGATCGCGCGACACCACGATGCCCCGATTTTCCATCAGGTAATGCAGCATCTCGAATTCTTTATGCGTCAGCTGCACTTCATTGCCGCCGGCGGTCACGCGGTAGCGCGCCGAATCCAAGCAGATGGGACCGGCCTCAAGCACGTCGCCTTCGGCTGCGTCCCCCGCGGCCTCCTTCACGTCGCGCGCACGGCGACGCAGAAGCGCGTTCACGCGCGAAATGAGCTCCATCATGCCGAACGGCTTGGCCAGGTAATCGTCGGCGCCGGCATCGAGCCCACACACCGTGTCGAACTCGGTCGACTTTGCCGTGAGCATCATGATGGGCACGTTCGCCGTGCGCGCATCGGCGCGCAAACGCTTCAATACCGAAATGCCATCCTCGTCGGGCAGCATCACATCGAGGAGAAACAAATCGGGCACTTCGCTCGCCAATGCGGCATCCATCTCGGTCGCACGCGAAAAGCCGCGGGTTGCATGACCCGTTTGCTCAAGCGTGTACAGCGCCAAATTGCGAATTTGTTCATCGTCCTCGAGGTAATAAATCATCCGAGAACCTCTCCCTTGTAGCGGCCGGTTAGTGCGTATTCTACCCATTCGGCGATGTTTTGGGCATGATCGCCCACACGCTCGAGGTATTTGGCCAGCATCAACGCCTCGACCAGGTTCGCGGCGGGGTCGGTTTCCTGTTGAATGCCGGCAACCACGTCGACCTTCACGCGTTCGAACAGCGCATTGATAACCGCATCTTCTTCGATGGCCGCGCGGGCGGCGTCGGCATCGCGGCGCACAAACGCGTCCACGGCGTCGTGCACCATGCCGCACGCGCGCTCGCCCATAGCTCGCAGATGCCCCGAAAGCTCTGGGTCGAGCGAGCCGTCGAGCGTCAACGAAATCTCGGCGATGTCGGCCGCTTGGTCGCCGATGCGCTCCATGTCGCCCACCATTTTCAGCGCCGCCGACACGCGATGCAGGTCGGTCGCCACGGGCTGCTGGGTAAGCAGCAACTTCAGGCACAGCCCTTCAATATCGCGTTCTTGGCGATCGATTTCATCGTCGCCGTCGATAACCGCATGCGCCACCTTCGCATCGCGCGACTTAAGCGCCTCGATCGACGAACGCAGCGCCTCTTCCATCGAGGCCGCCATCACCAAAAGCTGGGCGTCGAGCAACTGCAGCTGGGAATCGAATACCGAGCGAGCCATGGCTTAACCAAACCTTCCCGTGATGTAGTCTTCCGTGCGTTTGTCGTTGGGGTGGCCGAACAGCGTGCCCGTGTCATCGAATTCCACCAAATCGCCCAGCAGGAAGAACGCGCATTTGTCGCTGACGCGTGCGGCCTGCTGCATGTTGTGGGTAACCATGACCACCGTGTAGTCTTTTTTCAATTCGATGGCGAGCTCTTCAATTCTGCCTGTTGAAATGGGGTCAAGCGCACTGGTAGCTTCGTCCATCAGCAGTACTTCAGGCTCTACGGCAAGCGCGCGCGCAATGCACAAACGCTGCTGCTGGCCGCCCGAAAGCGCCAGTGCGCTCTTCTTCAAGCGGTCTTTCACTTCATCGAAAATCGCAGCCTTGCGCAGCGCGCCTTCGACGATTTCATCGAGCTCGGCCTTGCTTTTAATGCCATGGGTTCGTGGGCCGAACGCCACATTGTCGTACACGCTCATGGGAAACGGGTTCGCCTTTTGAAACACCATTCCCACACGCTTGCGCAGCAGGTTCACATCGGTTTCTTTGGAATACAGCTCCTGGCCATCAAGCTTTACTGAGCCTTCAATGCGACAGCCCTCGATGGTGTCGTTCATGCGGTTCAGCGTGCGCAAAAACGTCGATTTGCCGCACCCCGAGGGGCCAATAAACGCCGTGATTTGATTCTTCGGCATGTCCATACCAATGCCGTGCAGCGCATGGAACGCGCCATAGTACAAATCGAGATTTTTCACCGCGATTTTCGTTTGACTTGAAGCTTCGGCCACGAGCGCCCTTTCTTTCCCAATTCGAAAAACGGGAATTCACTCTAAGGGCGTCCGAACAAGCCAACGTTATGCAATTGCAAAAATAAGGTAAAGAAAGAGGCCATCCCGCCTCGGCTGCGTCTCTTCAGTTGAACCGCTTCGTCGCAGATCGCGCCAATGTCAGCGAGCAGGGCTCTGGTGAGTGCAGTTTGGGCGAAACCAAGGCGACGCGTACTTCGGTACGCGAGCCGCAGGTTGAACCCAAAATGCGCCACCAGAGCCCTGCGCAGCGGCGGGAGCTTACGCCGTTCGACAGAACGGCGTAGCTTTTTCGGCCGCTTCCACAACATGCTTCATCAGCATGCTGGTGGTTACGCCGCCAATGCCGCGCGGAACGGGAGTTATGGCGTCGACGAGCGGCTCGATGGCATCGAAGTCGGCATCACCGCACAGGTTGCCCTCTTCATCGACGTTAATGCCCACGTCGAGCACCGTTTGGCCGGGATGGAAGAAATCGCGCCCGTAAGCCTTCGCACGGCCCGTGGCCAAAATCACCACATCGCCTTTGCGCACCATGGCAGGCAGGTTGTCGGTATGGGAATGGCACGTAGTGACGGTGGCGTGGCGATCGAGCAAAAGCACGCTGACGGGCTTGCCCACAACAAGGCTGCGGCCAACAACCACCACGCGCTTACCCGCGATGGGAATATTGTAGGCATCGAGCATTTCAATGCATGCGGCAGCCGTGCATGGCGCGAAGCCCGGGCCACGCCCCGTGAACACCGCAGCCATCGAGCCGCGACCGATGCCATCGACGTCTTTGGCGGGGTCGAGAGCATCGCAAACGGCCTCTTCATCGAACTGTTTCGGCAGCGGGCGGAACATCAGGCAGCCATGAATGGACGGGTCGGCGTTCACCCAGGCAATCACATCCATCAGCTCTTCTTGCGAGGCGTTTTCGGGCAGCGTGATGGTGCGCGCACGAATGCCCAGGTTGGCGGCTCGTTTCAAAGCCGTGCGCTCGTATGCCAAATCGTCGGGACGCGCGCCAACGCGCACAATGGCAAGGCCCGGTTTCACGCCTTTTTCCTCAAGCGCCGCAATGCGGCCTTTCAGTTCTTCACGCAATGTATCGATAACCGGCTTGCCCAGCAGCAACTTCGCCATAATGGTTCTTTCTTCTTGAAAAGCGGCGCGGGGAGCGGGACGGGGGACAGTCCCCTGTCACAAGAACTTGTGGGGCAGGGGACTGTCCCCCGTCCCGCTCCCCGCGCCGCCAACTCTGGATTATTTGATAGCAGCAGCCACTGTATCGTAAATCGCCTGCGCAGCATCGCAGGGCGCGCCCAAAAGTTTTTCGCACTGTTCATTCAACGAAGCAGTACGAGCCGCATCATCCATGAGGTTCGTGTTGATATGCACGTTGAGAGCCGCAGCCTGCAAGGCGGCCTTCGCCAAGATGGCGGAAGCGCCCACGTCGGAAAGCACCAGCTTGCTGGCGTTATTCGCCAAAAAATCGTCGGCGGCAATCACATCGGCGCACACCTGCATAATGCGCAGGGGCACATCGCATGCGTCAACAAGCGCCGCCTGCTCGGCAGCATGGCGCACGGCCTTTTCGTCCTCGGTCGCACGAGGAAGCTTCCATGTAGCCGCGAGCTGCGAAAACGCCTGCGCATCAGCATCGATAAGCTCGAACAGCTGCACGCGTGCCGCATCGAGCGCCGCAACCGAAGCGCGCATGTCATCGGCAACATCGGCGAATTTCGGCTTGCCCGCCGTAATGTTGCCCACCATGGCGCCCAAAGCGGCCGCAAGCGCGCCAGCATACGCCGCGCCCCCGCCGCCCCCGGGCACCGGAGCCGCCGAAGCTAGTTCGTCAACAAATTCAGTGTTCACCATAGTTATATCCCATACGGGTCGGGGAACCGCTCCGGCTCTTTACCGGCGAGTTCCTAGCATATGCAAGAATGGGCCAAGGGGGCTGCCCCTTGGCCCATCGAAAGTTATCAACAGGGCCGGGCATGGGCGACGCCCTGTTGGCGGCTTTCCGCACGAGCCGAAAGCGCCAGTGGCGCTTTCGTGCGAGCCAGGACTTCCGCAAACAGGGCGTCGCCCACGCCCGGCCCGCAAAGGTAACCTATTTAGAAGAGCCCCGTGATGCGTCCGGTTTCGTCCACATCGATATTCTCGGCCGCAGGATGCTTCGGCAAACCAGGCATCGTCATGATGTTGCCCGTAAGCGCCACCACGAAGCCAGCGCCCGCCGACACCTTCACCTCGCGCACGGTGATGCGGAAGCCGCGCGGCGCGCCGAGCTTCTTCTGGTCGTCGCTGAAGCTGTACTGCGTTTTCGCCATGCATACCGGGAAGCTGCCGAAGCCCATGCTCTCGAGGTGCGCGATTTGCTTTTTCGCGGCGGGCGTGAAGTCGACGCCATCGGCACGGTAGATTTTCTGCGCAATGGCCTCGATCTTGCCGGCGATGCCCTCTTCATCACCATATGCGAACTCAAACGTAGAAGCGCTGCGACCTTCGGCGTCGCCGTTCTCGCACAGGCGCACAACCTCGCGCGCCAGCTCCTCGCCGCCTTCGCCGCCCTTGGCCCACACTTCAGAAAGCGCCACGTTCACACCGAGTTCCTTGCACTTGGCTTCCACAAGGTCGAGCTCGGCCTTCGTATCGGTCGGGAAGGCGTTGATGGCCACCACGCATGGCAGCTTGAACACCTTCGTGATGTTTTCCACATGCTGCAGCAGGTTGGGCAGGCCGGCCTCCAGCGCCTCGAGGTTTTCCTCGTTCAAATCGGCCTTGGCCACGCCGCCATGGTTCTTCAGCGCGCGCACCGTGGCGACAACCACCACGGCATCGGGCTTCAAACCAGCCAGACGGCACTTGATGTCGAGGAATTTCTCGGCACCAAGGTCGGCGCCGAAACCGGCCTCGGTAATGGCGTAATCGCCGAGCGCCATGGCCATGCGCGTGGCGATGATGGAATTGCATCCATGGGCAATATTCGCGAACGGTCCGCCATGGATGAACGCCGGCGTACCTTCAAGCGTCTGCACCAAATTCGGCTTCAAAGCATCTTTCAAAAGCGCGCACATGGCACCCTGAGCATGCAGCTGGCCTGCGGTAATAGGCTCATCGTCGCGCGTATAGCCCACCACGATGCGCGCCAGGCGCTCCTTCAAATCGGCAACGCTGGTCGCCAGGCAGAAGATGGCCATAATTTCAGAGGCCACAGTAATATCGAAACCGTCTTCGCGCGGTACGCCCGATGCCTTGCCGCCCATGCCACACACGATGTGGCGCAGCTGGCGGTCGTTCATATCAACCACGCGCTTCCAAGTAATGCGGCGCACGTCGAAGCCAAGCGCGTTGCCCTGGTGGATGTGGTTGTCGATCATCGCGGCAAGCAAGTTGTTCGCGGCACCGATGGCATGGAAGTCGCCCGTGAAGTGCAAGTTGATATCTTCCATGGGAACCACCTGGGCGTATCCGCCGCCGGCGGCGCCGCCCTTAATGCCGAACACCGGGCCCAGCGACGGCTCGCGCAGCGCGACCATGGCGTTTTTGCCAATGCGGCGCATGGCATCGGCCAGGCCGACCGTCGTGGTGGTTTTGCCCTCGCCCGCCGGCGTGGGGTTGATGGCCGTCACCAACACCAGCTTGCCCGGCGTATGCTCCTCGTCGGAAAGCAGGTTGTAATCGACCTTCGCCTTGTAGTTGCCGTATTGCTCGAGGTATTGCTCGGGCACGCCGGCGCGCTCGGCGATGGCGGTAATTTTCTCGGGGGTTGCAGCTTGGGCAATTTCGATGTCGGTCAGCACGTTGGGCCCTTTCTTTCTGCGGCTTGCTTGCAATTGATGCATGTTTTATCCCATTCTAGCGACCGCGTGACGCCGCATGTGTCGCGTTCGTTAAACGCGGCCATATTCACAGGGAAACGGCAGCGAAACGCGAATCTTACGCCCCGTCAACCAAATCACGCCCAGAAACGTGCAGGCCCCGCGCGTGCTATGATTCTCTCAACCACGCGGGCGCTGCGGCGCCCCACCACGCACCAAGCACGAAAGGAGCGGCGCCATGACCGAAGAGGCCGCCTCGATCCTCGTTGTCGACGATGAGCAATCGATTACCGATTTCGTTTCATACTCCCTGATGAAAGAAGGCTTCAAGGTCGACGTCGCCAACAATGGCGAAGATGCGCTCGAAGCCGCCCTGCACAAGCGCTACGACCTGTTCGTGCTCGACATCATGCTGCCTGGCATGGACGGCTACGAGCTGTGCCGACGCCTGCGCAGCCGCACCACCGCCCCCGTGCTGTTCCTTTCGGCGCGCGACACCGAGCTCGACAAGGTCGTGGGCTTGGAGATTGGCGGCGACGACTACCTGGCCAAGCCGTTTGGCGTGCGCGAGCTTATCGCCCGCGTGCGCGCCCTGCTGCGCCGCGGCACCATGGAGGCGCCCGAGAGCAGCGCGCTGAACGCCGCCGGCATCACGCTCGACGAAGACCGCCACACCGCCGTGGGCCCCAGCGGCCCCATCGATCTCACCCCGCGCGAGTTCGAGTTGCTTGCCGCCCTCATGAAAGACGCCGGCAAGGTGGTAACGCGCGAAGACCTGCTGCGCGAGGCCTGGGGCTGGGAATACATCACCGAAACCAAGACGGTAGACACGCACATCAAGCGCTTGCGCGACAAGATTTCCGCCGCTGGTTTCGATCCGGGCATCATCGAAACCGTGCGCGGCTACGGCTACCGCCTGAAGGCGTAACGAGGTTCGCGTGCACGTTTTACCTGGTGAAATATCCTTCTTGAAAGGCGCTTCGCTATGAGGCGCCTTCAGTCGTTTTACGCGCTGCTCGCCACTATTTTCGCGGTGGCGGCTGCCGTGCTCACGTTTTTCGTCGTGGGCATCTTCGGCGTGCCCGATATCGCCACATCGATATGGCTGTTGTTCGTGGGCGCTTCCTTCGTCTTCATTCTGAGCCTGGTCATCGGCCATTATTTGGCCGAGCCCCTCACCGACCTGCACACGAAAGCCCAGGCGTTCATGCAAGGCGATGCGCGCGTCGACATCAAACCCGACGGAAAGCTGTACGAGGCCGACGAGCTTGCGGAAGATTTCGCGGCGCTCAGCTCGCAAACCAAATCGAAAATGAGCGATTTGTCGGTGCAGCAAAACCGCCAAACGCGCTTCATCAGCGACGTAGCCCACGAGCTGCGCACGCCGCTCACCGCCATTCGCGGCAATGCCGAAACGCTGATGGACCCCGACATGCCGCCCGCGCTGCGCGAACGATTCTGCCAAACCATCATCAACGAATCGGAACGCCTGACGCGCCTTTCCAACGACCTGCTTACTTTGCAGCACATCGAAGAAGGCACCGACCAGATGGTGATGAAGCGCGTGAACCTGCACGACATCGCCGAGCGCGTGGTCGACGCCCTTGGCCCCATGATTGAAGAAAACGGCGCCCATGTGCGCATCGAAGGCGAGGCGCCCGACGTGCTGGGCAATCCCGACCGCCTGCAGCAAGTGGTGTATAACCTCGTGGCCAACGCCAGCCGCTTCGTAGGCGAAAACGGGCATGTGATCATTCGCCTTGAAGGGCTGGGCGACAAATCGGTCGTCAGCGTGATTGACGACGGGCCCGGCTTCGGCGATATCGACCCCAAACTGCTATTCACCCGCTTCTATCGCGGCGATAATTCCCGCGCGCGCAACACCGGCGGCTCGGGTCTGGGGCTTTCCATCGTGAAAGGCATCGTCGAGGGCCACGACGGCACCATCGAAGCGTTCAACGCGGCCGGCGGCGGCGCATGTTTCGTGGTATCGCTGCCCAGTGTGCACGACCACATTCGCTAATTCGCTGTCCCGGTTCGTCCGAGGGCTGTCGGCCCGAGGAACCCCGCCGGGGTCGTCTGCGCTCAAACTTGCCCTTCATTCAAAAGCTAAGCGCAGCCAGTCGAGCGCATAGTGAGCAGAGCGAACGGTAGCGAGACGTGGCCCCGGCGGGGTCCCTCGGGCCGACAGCCCTCGGACGAACCAAGCGTCAGGAAAGTCTGAGTCAAAGCGACAAAATACGAAATACTCCCGTTCTTGCGATACCCCTTCCCCAGCTCGATACGTACAATTCCGTTCTGCATAAAGCACTACGGAGGTTTTCATGGCTGCGAGCAACACAGAATCGGGGTATAGGGCGCTGTTCAAAACGCGCTACGTTCCATCGATTGCCGTCTCTATGGCATTCGCCCGCCTTCCCACAGGAGTAACCACCATTGTTTTGGTGCTGTTCGTAAGCCAGTTCTACGGCGCTGCGGTCTCGGGCATCGCTACGGCGGCCTTCACGGCAGGCATGGCAGTGTTCGGCCCGCTGTTTGGCCGCGTGGTTGACAGGGGGCATGGGCCAGCCGTGCTCCGTATTTTGGCCCTTTCGCAAATGGCGGCCATGTTTGCGCTTGTCGGAGGCGTTGTCGGAGGGCTTTCTTCCGCGCTTGCCATTGCCGCATCGTTTCTGTGCGGCGCGCTTATGCCGCCAATCGCCGGCGTCACGCGATCGTTGTGGCCAACCATGCTCGATGCGCGGCTTGTCCCTACAGCATACAATTTCGAAGTGCTTATCGTTGATGCGCTCTATGTGACCGGCCCCCTGCTCGCAAGCATCTTCGTTGCGTTCAACGTGCCCGAATGGGGGCTCTTGTTCACCACGGCCGGATCGATGGCCGGCTCGCTTGCCCTGGCCGGTCTGAAACCCGTCAACGAACACGCCAAGTTGAATCGCGAGCGCATCGGACGCGAGGGCCTGCACGCGGAAAAGGCTGCCGTTGCCGACGACGAAGGCAACGCCCCCGTCGCAAAAGCCGCCTTGCTTACGCTGCCTGTTGCGCTGCTTCTGGCCGCCCCACTGACAAAATTCTGCTATAGCGGTTGGGTTGAAACGCTGTACCCCCTGTATTACTCAGACATGGGCAACGCGGCGCTTTCGAGCATCGCGATTTCCGTCTGGTCGATTGGGTCGTGCGTGGGCGTGCTGCTCTTCGCGCGGCTGCAACCGCCTGCGCGACGCATATCGCGGCCACGCCAGCTGGCCATCTTCACGGCTGGATTCGTGGCAACCACGCTGCTCACGTCAATCGGGTTGGACAATATCGTGGTGATGTGCGTGGCGATTTTCATCATCGGCGCGGCAGCCGCGCCTGGCGACAACCTGTATTACCAGCTTGCAGGAGAGCTCGCACCGCAGGAACGCCAAGCCGAAATGTTTTCGTGGCTCAACACCTGCACGAGCATCGGCTTTGCCGCAGGCGCATTTTTCGCCGGCGTTTCGGCCGAAACGTGCGGATGGCTCGCCGCCTTCATGCTGCCGAGCCTGTGCGCATTCGCGTCGTTTTGCGTTTGCTTCGCCCTAGCGATTGCCTGCAGAAAGCGCACAAACGCGCCGCATAACGCCTGACCAATAGTTTCTAGATGTTCCTATTGTCAGCAATCAGGCGATTACCGTACGCGGCGCCAGCGAGTAAAGCGTCGTTCGGCGATATCGAACAGCTCGTACAGAATAACACCGAGCACAGCCATGGCTATGATGCCCGCGAACATCTTCGGATAGGCGAGCAGCGCCCACGCGTTCACGATGAAATAGCCCAGGCCTGTGGAGCCCGCAATGCCCTCGGCGAAAAACAGGATGGCCACCGCCGTGCCGCTGGAAATTCGCAGAGCCGTGAACAGCTCGGGCAGCGTTGCGGGAATGATGGCATGGCGATAGATATCCAAGCGGTTCGCACCGAGCGAGCGCATGGACAGAATGCTTTCCTCGGGCACGCTTTTCGCCGCATCGCGTACCGTAACCAATACCTGGAAGAATACGGTAATGGCTATAAGCACGATTTTCGGCGCATCCGCCAAGCCGAGCAGCACGATAAGCACCGGCAGCAGCACGACCTTCGGCAGCGGATAGAGGAAGTACAAGATGGGGGCGAATACCGCATCGGCGCGCGGCGAGCGCCCGCAAGCCAAGCCGAGAGGAATGGCGAGCACGGTGCCGATGGCCATAGCCACAACCACTCGATACAGGCTTACGAGGAACGCCGGCCACAACTCGCCGAAATACTGCGCAACCATGGGAAACGCGTCGAACGGGCCCGGCAAAACGGAATTGCTCACGGCCATGGCGGTGAGCTGCCACCCAGCGAGTATCACCACGATGGCGAACACGTAGCCGAGAACGCGGCGGGCAACGATATTCTTAGGCATGGCGCGCCTCCCCACGTTCGCTTTGGCCCGAAGCAACGCAGCGAAGCATCTCGCGCAAAGCGCGGCACCGATCGAAGAACAACGCATCGTCGCGCCAATCCTCGCGGAGCATTTCGAAGTTATCCACGACATGCGTCACGCGGCCGGGACGCGGCGACATAACCACGATACGCTGGCCAAGATACACGGCCTCTTCAATGGAATGCGTCACCAGCACTTGCGCATAGCCTTGCTCGCGCCACGTGCGCTTCAGCATGTCTTGCATTTCTTCGCGCAGCAGCGCATCGAGCGCCGAAAGGGGTTCGTCCATCAACAGCAAATCGGCATCGCACGTCAACGCGCGAGCCATGGCGAGCCGCTGGCGCATGCCGCCCGAAAGCTCGGCGGGATACGCATTCGCAAAATCGGCCAGACCAACCTTCGCCAGCGCGTCGGCAACGCGGGCAACGCGATCGCGTTTCGGGACGCGTCGCACCTGCAGGCCCAACCCCGCGTTTTCGGCTGCGGTTTTCCATGGCAGCAGGCCGAAATCCTGCAAAATGAGCGCAGTGTTCAATCGCGGGCCCTCCACGGGTTGGCCATCGACAAAGGCAGCGCCGCTCGTAGGCATGCGCAAACCCGCCGCAACAAGCAGGCTGGTCGACTTGCCGCAGCCCGATGGGCCCAAAATGGCAATGGCCTCACCCGAGGCCACGTCAATATTCATATTCTCAAGCGCGCACGTTTCGCCGCGCGCGCCTTCATAGACCTGCGAAACCCCCTGCAGGCGCAGTTTCGGCTCCCCCATGAATGACCCCTATTCTTGCGAGCCCTTGATTCGGCGATTCAGCTTGCGAAGCTCCACAAGCACAAACGCGCCAACAGTGAAAATGGCCAGGAAGTCGGCGAACGGCACGGCCATGTACACCGCATCGAGGCCGTCGATGCTCGTGATGATGTTCGGCAGCACTTCGGGCAGAATCAGCGTCAACGGAACTAGGAACAGAATCTGGCGCGTCATGGACAGGATAATGCTCTTCGTGGGCTGGCCCGTAGCCTGGAAGTAGTTCGATCCGACGATTTGGAAACCGATGATCGGCAGGAAGATGAGGTTCACGCGCAAGGCGAAAGCCGCCAAATCGACCAAAGCCGGATCGGTAATGCCGAAAAAGCCAATAATCTGGCGCGCGAACAGCATAACCACGACCCACAGCACCGTGCCGACAATCGTGGCGCCGGCCATGCCCGTGGCCAGCGTGGTTTTCACGCGCTTCCACAGCTTAGCGCCGTAGTTGAAGCCCAGAAGCGGCTGCACCGCAATCGACATGCCGATAAGCGGCAGAATCGTGAACATGGCAACACGGCCAACAACGCCCACGGCGGCCAAAGCGTTATCGGCGCCAATCGGGTCCATCGCGCCGTATTTCACCAGCGCGTAGTTCGTCACGACCTGCGACACGGCAGCGCCAATCTGCAGCACGAACGACGCCGTGCCCAACGCGAGAATCTTCGTGACCAGCTTGCCGGCCAGTCGCAGATACTTGCCGCGCAAACGCAGCGGCACACCCGGGGTCTTCGTGAAATACCACACCACGGTAATGCAGCTGATGAGCTGGCCGCACACCGTCGCCCACGCGCTGCCGGCAACGCCCATGCCCAAGCCCATAACGAAAATAGCATTGAAAATCGTGCAGCCCACCGCGCCGATGAGCATGGTAAGGAACGCGCGATTCGGCGCGCCGCACGTACGAATGAAATTATTGATGCCCATGCCGACGATTTGGAATACGCAGCCCAAGCTGATGATTTGGATGAATTCACGCGCATACGGGCGGACGGTGTCTGTCGCAGACGAAATCGACAGCAACGGCTCGATGAAAGCGGGAATGTGCGCAAGCACCGCCAGCAGCAGCGAAACCAGCACGCCCAGCGTGAACGTGTTACCCAGCACATGCTCGGCCTCGTCGTGCTCGCCTTCGCCCAAACGCAACGCGCACAGCGCGTTGCCGCCCGCACCGATGAGCATGGAAAGAGCCATGAACACCGTCATGATGGGCGTGGCCACGCTCACGGCCGACAGGCCGATTTCTCCCGCGCCATGGCCCAAGAACACCGAGTCGATGATATTGTACGCACCATTCACCACCATGCCCAAAATGGCCGGAATGGCGAACTCCACCACAAGCTTCGGAATATTGCCCGAACCCATGCGCGTTACGCGCGCGCTTTCGGCCTTCTGCTTTTGCGGCTGATGCTCGACCGACTCGGAAATCGTCTTGTTTTCAGTCATCCATATCCTTCTTACATATGTTCGCATTCAATTGCGGAAAGTTCCAAATCGATGGCGCCCAGCAAGCCCTGCATAACGGCGTCGATGTACTGCACGCGCAGAAGCGAATTTGCCAGCGCATGCTTCAACGGCAACGAGCGCGATTCATCATCGCCAAGCTCGCTTACGTAGGCGGCCACGTTGCGGCCGTCGGTCGTGATGCCGCCTTCGGGGCGAAACACGTTCAGCCCAACGCCCAGCACCACTTTGCCGTCCTTCGCATCGAGCGACATGCCGCACAGCTTGCCTGCCTCGCACACCACATCGTTGGGCGCCTTCACCCATACCGCGTCTTGGTCCACGCCAGCCATCTGGCGCACGATGCGTGCCACGGCCTCGGCCAGGCGCGGGCTCATCGATGGAAATTCCTCTTCGGGAATGCGCGGCTGCAGCAAAATCGAGAAATACAGGCCGCCCTCGGGGCTTACCCACACGCGCGTCTTCCACTGGCCATAGCCAGCCTCTTGGCGCAGCGCGCGCACGACGACTCCCGCATGCGCGCCATGGTTCGCCAACTCCCACACGTCATCGTTGGTGGAGCCCGTCACGTCTTTATAGATAATGTCGAAGTTCATGTGATTCCTCTAGCGTCAATCGTCATCGGTGTAGGCCAGCAACCCGCAAATTCGCATCTTGCCAGCGGAAATGCCCCTTGAAGCCTAGCAAACGAGCATGGGCTTCCGGTGAAGTCTCCGCGCCAATCAGCTGGTTGTGGGCATCGCCGATAAATGACGCCTGTCCAAAGGCCTAGAGCCTATAGTTTCGTCGCCTTGCCGTACGTCGCGCCCTCGGCAGTGACGATCGTGCCATCGGCCAGAATATGATGGGGCAGCAATTCCAGAAGCGGCTTCACCACGAAATCGCGCTCGCACACACGAGGGTGGGGCAGCGTGAGCTCGTCGGTTTCGCCAACATACATCTGATAATCCAGAATGTCCAAGTCGAGTGTACGCGGCCCGTTCTCGATTTCGCGCACGCGACCGAGGCTGTTTTCAATGGCGTGCAAGTACTTCAGCAGCTCTTTCGGCGGCACGCCCGTGCGCAGCAGCACCACGGCGTTCACGAACGTATCCTGGTCCTCGTAATAGGCGGGCTCGCTTTCGTAATAGCTGGAAATATCGACGATCTGCGTGTCGGGAATAGAGCACAGGCCGGTAATAGCCTGCTGGAGGTTCGCGATTTTGCCTTCGGTCTCTTCGCCGGGATTTGCCACCAGGGCCACATTCGAACCCAAGCCCAAAAGCACGTAAGGACGCAGATTTTTCAGCGCCTTCATAGTTTCAGGCACATTGTGCGCGCGCACGATCGACGCGCCCAACTCGCACGCCATAAGCGCCTCTTGCGCCGACGCCTCGTCGCGATCAGCCGGAACGTCGATGCCATACGCCGAACCAATGTAGCTTTTGCGCGACACAGCGACCATGGTGGGGTAACCCAGGCGATTGAACTCGTGGAAGTTGCGCATGAGTTCCATGGTTTGGCTAGCGGTTTTGCCAAAACCCGGGCCCGGGTCTACGCAGATGCGCTCGCGCGCGACGCCGACCGCCTCGAGCATTGCAGCCTGCTTGCCCAGATAGTCTTTCACTTCAGAAACTACGTCGACATACTGAGGGTCGTTTTGCATGGTGGCAGGTTCGCCCAGCATGTGCATCACGACAACGCCCGCATCGCAGTTCGCGACCACTTCGACCATCGCAGGGTCGCGGAATCCCGTCACGTCGTTGATGATGGCGGCGCCCGCCTCGACGCACGCACGCGCCACCTCAGCATGGCGGGTGTCGATGCTCACGCACATGCCCAAATCGGCAAGTTGACGCACCACGTCGAGTGTGCGCGAAAGCTCTTCTTCGACCGATACCTCGGCCGAACCGGGGCGGGTAGACTCGCCGCCCACGTCGATAATTTGCGCGCCGTCTTCGGCCATCTGACGGGCGAACGCCACCGCATCGGCGAATTCGTTATGCTGGCCGCCATCGCTGAACGAATCGGGCGTCACATTCAGAATGCCCATCACAACCGGGCGAGTGGAATCGAATTCGAACTTCCCGCACTTCCACATCATGCTCGATCACTTCCCTCTTTTCGAAGGCGGCGCAACAAAAAAGCCACACCGCCGCTTTGTCCGAAACACACAGGAACGCGTCCCCCGGCTTGTGCGCGGAAGACGCGTTCCCCTTGATATTGCAATCGCCCCTTGCGGGTTGCGACTATTCCCCAGCAGGCTCCTGCTTGCCGACAGGCTCCACGAGCGTGAACTCGTCGGTTTCGACGATTTCTCCCGCGGCCTCTTTCGCGGCATACTCGGCCCACGTGTCGTTCAACAGCGCTTCGCATGCAGCGCCGTCAACCGTCTCGCGCTCAAGCAGAACCTCGGCCATGGTGTTCATCTGACTGGCGCGCTCGGAAAGGATCTTGTACGCGGTGTCGTGCGCCTGCTTCATAAGGCGAGCGACTTCCTCGTCGATGCGCTGAGCGGTTTCCGGCGAGTAGTCTTGCGTGTTGCCATAATCGCGGCCCAAGAACACCTCGTGGTTCGGCTGGCCGAACGTCTGTTGTCCAAGCGCATCGGACATGCCGTAGTTCACGACCATCTGGCGAGCCATCTTCGTGGCGCGCTCCAAGTCGTTGCTGGCGCCGGTGGTGATGTCGCCGCAGAAGATTTCCTCGGCAACGCGGCCGCCCAAGAACACGGCCAGCTCGTCGTACATCTCGTTGCGGCTCACCAGGAACTTGTCCTCGTCGGGAATGGACATGGTGTAGCCCAGAGCCCTGCCGCGCGGCACGATGGTGATCTTGTGCACCGGGTCGGCGTTCGGCAGCAAATGACCGACGAGCGCATGGCCCGACTCGTGGAACGCGATGGTGCGACGGGTTTTCTCGTTCATCACGCGGTTCTTGCGCTCGGGGCCCGCCATCAGGCGTTCCATGGATTCGTTGACCTCGGCCATGGAAATCTGCTTCTTGTTGCGGCGTGCGGTAAGCAGGGCGGCCTCGTTCATGAGATTCATCAAATCGGCGCCCGTCATGCCGCTCGTGAGCTTGGCGATGCGGGGCAGGTCGACGTCGGGACCAACCGGCTTGTTCTTCGCATGCACGGCAAGAATCTTCTCGCGGCCGCGAACGTCGGGCGCGTCAACCACGATCTGGCGATCGAAACGGCCCGGACGAAGCAACGCCGGGTCAAGCACATCGACGCGGTTGGTCGCGGCGATAAGCACCACGGCCTCGTTCTTCTCGAAGCCGTCCATCTCGACGAGCAGCTGGTTCAGCGTTTGCTCGCGCTCGTCGTGGCCGCCGCCCAAGCCGGCACCGCGCTGACGGCCCACGGCGTCGATCTCGTCGATGAAGATGATCGACGGAGCCGCTTCCTTGGCGTGCTTGAACAGGTCGCGCACGCGGCTCGCGCCCACGCCCACGAACATCTCGACGAATTCGGAGCCCGAGATGCTGAAGAACGGCACCTGCGCCTCGCCGGCAACCGCGCGGGCGAGCAGCGTTTTGCCCGTGCCCGGAGGGCCAACCAACAGGCAGCCGCGCGGAATCTTCGCGCCCAGGTCTTGGTACTTCTTCGGATTGGTAAGGAAGTCTTTGATTTCCTGCAGCTCTTCAACGGCCTCGTCTTCGCCGGCAACGTCATCGAACTTCACATCGGGGTGTTCCTCGACGTATTCCTTCGCCTTGGCCTTGCCGAACGACATCTGCGAATTGTTCGCCTTGTTCATCTGGCTGAAGAAGAAGATCATCACCACGGTAATGATGATGACCGGCAGCAGGCTCACCAAAATATCGCTGAAGCCATCGGGCAATTTCACCTGGTACTGCACGTCGGGGTGGCTCTTCAAGAGTTGCATGAGCGAATCTTGGCCGACGTAGGTGGAGGTGTAGTTGCGCGGCGTGCCGACCGTCTGCTCGGAAAGCTCGGTGGTCTCGACCGTGGGGGCATCGGTGCCAAGCGCCGACTGCACCTGGGCATTCAGGGCCTCGAATGCGGAATTGTATGCATCGGAGGCCGTGGAGCCCGCTGTCGCGGCCGGGTAGTACGTGCCCGTTACGGTATAGCTGCCAGCATCGTAGACCACGTTCTGCACGCGGTCTTGCTCGACGGCCTGCACGAATTCAGACGTGATGAGCGTGTCGGTTTCGCTGGAGTTCATCATCGACATCATCTGGCTGCCGATGAACAGCGCCACCACGAAGAACAGGATGGCCGAAATGATGCTCACGCGCTGCGGCGGGCGAGACATCATCTGCTTGGCGTCTTTCGGGTCGATGTTGAACATCGAAGAATTGCGCTGGCCCTGGCTGCCGCCGTTTTGTTGCGGCTGCTGGCCTTGCTGTTGCGGAACCTGGCCATAGGGGTTCGGCTGCTGGCCGGGCTGCTGCTGCGGCTGCTGGCCATACGGGGCCGGCTGCTGCGGCTGGCCTTGCTGCTGCGGCTGCGGAGCCGGCGGCACAGGCTGCTGGTTCTGGTTGTCGTTTTGGTTGGGTGTTTCGCTCATTATTTTCCTTGATACACTTCCGGCTTCAAAATGCCGATGTAGGGCAGGTTGCGATAGCGCTCGGCGTAATCCAAGCCATAGCCCACGATGAATGCGTCGGGGCATTCGAAGCCCACGTATTTGCAGTCGATTTCAGCTTGCTCGGGGTTCTTCTTCTTCAGAAGCGCCGCGATGGAAATCGAAGCGGGGTTGCGCGATTCCAGCACGCGAAGCAGGTACTTCAGCGTAAGGCCCGAATCCAAGATATCTTCCGCGATAATGACATGGCGACCTTCGATGTTAGACGTGAGGTCTTTCAGGATGCGCACGACGCCCGAGCTTTTCGTGCCCGTGCCGTACGAGGACACGGCCATGTAGTCCATCTCGAACGGCAAATCGATCTGGCGCGCAAGGTCGGACATGTAGATTGCCGCGCCGCGCAGCACGCTGACCATTAGGATCGACGGATCGCCATGGGGCGTTTCGTCGAACGCGACATTGCGATAGTCTTCGGTAATTTGACGGCCGATTTCCGCAACGCGCTCGTGAATCATTTCCTCGCTATAGAGAACTTCCTCGACATCTGCGTCACCAAACGTGACGCTTGATTTTGAAGCGGCTGAAGCCATTCGGCCACCACACCCTCTCGCTCGATTAAGACCTAAAGCTGCAGTTTAGCATCAGGGGCCGCGCCGCCAGCAACGATAAGGCAACGCCACAGTGAAAAACACGATTTCACGATGTCATGAACCGAAAGAGCAGCCGGATGGGCCAAAGGGATAAGCGCCTTGACCAACCGAGAACCCACCGCAAAGGGGCCCGCAGCAGCGAGCCCCTTGTCGAACGCTTAGTAATATGAGTAGTACGAATGCGAGTACGTGGTTGCGGCGCATGCTGCCGCGCCAAACAGTATCGTGAACAGAACGATCGCCACGATTTCGGCCAAAAAGCCAAACAGCGCGAACGTCACGGCCTCGCTTTTCGCCTGCGGGAAATTGCTCTGGTTCGTGAGCCACGCCAGCAGAATGGCGATGGGCCCCATGAAAAAGCCGCATACGGCCCAGCCGAATTTCATGCCGCCCGTAAGGTAGAGCAGCGGCATGCCGGGCATGTTCTGCGGACGCTGGGGCTGTTGCGGCGCACCGTAATACGGCGGCTGCTGCGGAGGCACGTGCTGGCCCGCCGCCTGCTGATGAGGAATTTGGGTACCTGCGGGCGGTACGGGCGCGCCTTGGGGCTGGGCGCCTGCGGCGCGATTGGCGGGTTGCGAAGCCGCGGCGTACGGAGACGCGGGCGGCTGCGGCGCAGCGCCGGGCGTTGCCTGCGGGGAAGTTTTCTCGGGTTCGGTCATAGCATCCTCGATTCTTGAGAGACTGGCCTTTCCGCCATTATACGCACGAATGCCGCCCAGACGCACCCAGGCGGCATTCGATTCGAATTCAAAAGAGGATGGTTACCTAAACGTTGCCCGCAGACCAACTTGGACCAGGGGAACGGCCCCCTTGGCCCAAACGCCTCCCTAGCTTTTCGCCTTGTAATCTTTGCCGATGATCACCAGATAGGCGCCGTCGTAGGTATAGCTGCCATCGTTGACCGTGGGGGTGCCCACGCCCAATACGTTGGCTATGCTTTGCGCCACGCTGGCATCGGTGCCCTTGTCGTAGATGACGAGCGTCTTGCTGTAGTCGTACGAATCGGCGTCGCCCGTGGTGGTAATGTCGTAACCCCTGTTGGTAAGCGAGCTCGACGCCGATGCGGCCGCGCCCGACGTGCCGCTGCCGTTGCGCACTTCCACCTGCTCGCCGCTGCCGTTGTCCGACAGGCTCGACTCTTCGCCGTACAGCACCGACTGCGCAATGTATTCGCCGCTGATGGTGCCATCGGTCACGCCGCCGTTATTCTGCGAATCGGATTCGTCGGGCGTCGGCGACAACCCTTGGTCGATGCGCTTCATCATGGCCGCCCAGGCTTCATTGTTGCTGTACTCATACCAGCCGCCGTCCTCGTACGACGATGTGGTGGGATTCATCGTGGAATAGATGTCGGTCGACGTATCCATGCCGCACATCGACATGGCCACCGACGCTATGTCGGACACTTTCATATCGGTGGTCACGTAATCGCACAGCGACGTTACGGTGTTGGCCATGGTCGCGGGATCGGTTTCCAGAAGCTTCTTCGCGATGGCGCCAAGCACCATGCGCTGGTTTGCCGCGCGGTAGTAGTCGCCCGAGCCGTAGTCGTCGTAGGCATGGCGGCTGCGGCACAGGATGAGCGCCTGATCGCCATTCAGGGTTTGCAGGCCCGCATCCACGTGGCCGCCGGCCAGGTCGTCGTCAATGGTGATGGGCACATCAACCTCCACGCCGCCCAACGCGTCGACGACCGCCTTGAAGCCGTCGAAATTGATTTCCGCGTAATGGGAAATGGGCACGCCCGCGAACTTCGACACGGTTTTCACCGCAAGCGCGGGGCCGCCGAACGTGTACGCGGCGTTGATCTTATTAACGCCGTAACCTTCGATGTCGACCAGCGTGTCGCGCTCGATCGAAACGAGCGTGACCTTCTTCTGGACGGGATCGATGCGCGCGAGCATCATCGAATCGCTGCGGTAGGTGTCGTCGGTTTCGCCGCTTTGTTCGCGCGCAGCCGATTTGTCGGTGCCCATGATTAGCATGTAGAACGGCTCTGAAAGCGATTTATCGGAAAGCACCGCACGCGTTTCGTCATCGACGCCGGCGCCCAATTTGCCGTTGAGCACACCCATGTACGCCAAAGCCGCCCCGCCGCCGACAAGCAGCACCGCCAGCAGCGCGCCCACCACGCCACCGATGATTTTGCGACGACGCTTCTTCGCGCGAATGCGCGAGTATTCCGCCTGCGTTGATTGGCGCGAATACGACGAAGACGGCGCACGGTTGCCCGTGTCGCCATACGCAGCGCGGGAATAGGAGCGCGCAACCGGCTGCTGGCGACGATCGGAACCGTCGCGCCGGCGAGGGGTATTCGAGCGCCGGGGCGGTTCTCCCGTTGGAAATGAGTCGAACGAGCTGCGTTTTCGAGAAGCCATATCTGCTCCTAGTTCTTTATGCGCCCAAGGGCGCCGCGCACGAAGGCGCACGTAAGCGAGACTTTATCGTATCAGGCGAGCCGCCCGCCCCACCGCGCAATTCGGCAAATTACACAGCGCTGAAAGGCGCCTGAAAGAAAATGGGACACCCGCCTCAGGGGCAAATGTCCCATTTCCAGCGAAAGCCTCTCCCCCATTATCGGGTATATTCGCTTAAAACCCCAGGTACATGGCGAATATACCCAACTGTGGGCGATGAATGCGCAGCAGGCAGCTGTTTGAATGAGCGGTGTCGCGCCAAGCGAGGGACTTGGCCGCATACCAACTTATCAGGAGGGACATCATGGAGAAGAACCTTTCCCGTCGCGGATTTTTGACGGGCAGTGCCGCCGCGGGCGCCCTGGCCGCGCTGGGACTTGCGGGCTGCTCGCCCGCGAAGACGGACACAAGCGCGTCTAACTCGTCCAAAAATGCAAAGCAGGCAACCAGCTGGCGCGATAAGCCCGAAATGCCCAGCATCGATGAGACCGTCGACGTCGACATCGTCGTCGTGGGCGGCGGCAACGGCGGCATTGTCGCCGCGACCACGGCGGCGCAAAACGGCGCGAAAACCGTCGTTTTGGAGAAAGCCGGCCAGGTGGCCATGGCCCGCGAGGCTATCGGCGCGTTGAACGCCGAAGCCGACCATCAGGAAGACGTGCCCACGCTCTTGAACCACGCAAATCAAGTCGAGAGCGGCGACGCCAACATGCTTATGTACAAAACCTGGGCTGAAAAATCGGGCGAGATGATCACCTGGATGAAGGAAACCCTGGAGCCCAAGGGCATGTGCTTCCCGTTCGAATGGCACGCCCCCAGCGACCCGCACGCATACTACCCCGCCATGTGCTACAACCCCATCATGGGCGAATACAACCCCGACGGCCCGAACTATGGCGCTTACGCCCATCTTGAAGTGCTGGCCGACGTATTCACGAACGATTTGGGCGGAGAGATTCGCTTCAATACCACCGCGCAGCAGCTGATTCAAGACGAATCGGGCAAGGTGACAGGCGTTGTGGCGCTCGACCAAGACGGAAAGGCGATCCAGTTCAATGCCGCCAAGGGCGTTATCGTGTGCACCGGCGGCTACGGCGCCAACACCGAGATGCTCGACGAGCTTGCGCCCGGCAACACCAAATGGTGCGGCCTGACAAGCGCCACCACCGAAACCGGCGACGGAATCAAAATGGCGCTGTGGGCCGGCGCGCAACTCGAGGCGGGCGGCGCGGCCATGATTTGGAATCGCGCAATTCTGCCCGACGGGTTCGAGTTCAACGACGATCGCATGGGCGGCGACATCTTCCTGCCCGGAAGCCAGCCGTTCCTGCATGTGAACATCAATGGCGAGCGATTCATGAACGAAGACCAGTGCTACCCGATGAGCTATGCCGCCGGCGCAAACCAGCCGGGCCACTATTCCTGGATCGTGTGGGATGGCGACTATTGGGAAGATATCCAGAAGTTCGACACCGGCGGATGCTCGCGCCTCGTTCCCGCGCCTTCGGGCACGGCGTTCAATGCCGACGTGTATGACTGCGAGCAAATCACCAAAGAGCACCTCGATAGCTTCTGGCTGCAGCCACGCCTGGAAAACGGCTCCTTGAAGAAGGCCGACACCCTTGACGAGCTGGCAAAGGCCATGGGCTTCGACGCCGACCAAACCGCCACGTTCAAGCAGACTATCGCTCACTACAACGAGCTCGCCGATGCAGGGGTCGACACCGATTTTGGCAAACCGGCGTACCGTTTGTCCGACGTGAAAACCGCGCCTTTCTATGCAGCGCGCATCGCTGGCGCACTGCTGGTGACGATTCACGGCGTGATTACCGACGTAAACAGCCAGCCGCTTCGCGAAGACGGAACGGTTATCGACGGCCTGTACGTGTGCGGCAACGATCAAGGCGGCTTCTATCCGCATAACTACCCCAGCAACTTCACCGGCATCAACGCGGGCCGCACGGCGACCTTCGCCCGCATCGCCGCCAAACATGCGCTGGGCGTAAAGTAAGCACCAATTCCCCTTCCGGCCAACCCCTCCCTACGGCCTGGCATAAGAAAGGCTCTCGCGACCGATAAAGCGCGAGAGCCTTTTTTCATGAACGATTTCAAAATCGCCAAAGCGAGCCCGTCGAGTGTCAAGCCGCAATCGAGCGCACAGCCTATCGCACCAAATCGATGAGCTCTTGACGGCTGTGCACGCCGAGCTTGCTATAAATATGCTTCGTATGCGTCGCAGCAGTTTCGCGCGAGATCACCAGTTCGTCGCGAATATACGGAACCGAGCGGCCGCGAGCGAGCAAGCCAAACACTTCCACCTCGCGCGGCGTAAGCCTCGCTTCCCCGGCAAGTTGGGCAATGCGGGCATCGAGGGCCGCTTCAGGGTCAATTGCCGCGCTTTGCGCGATGTCGAGGGTTTCATCGCATGCGGCATTATCGGCACCGCGCTCTTCAACGCGACTCGCGCGTTGGTCTCCCTCGCTTTGCTGCGATCGAAAGCTGTGGCCATCGTTGAGCACGAACATGACCGACACCACAAGCGCAGCCATGGCGCACGCGGATACTTGGTCGAGAGAAAACGCGCCCGCCGCCACGCCAGACCGCGCGAACGCAACGATGAATACGCCCACCATGTCGCCCAAATGCACCGATATCCAGCCCAAGCCATACGCCTGCACGGGCGACGCAAGCCCGCGCACCGCGAAACGCGCGAAATGCATCTGGGTAATAAGGCAGAATGCGAAGCGGGCGGCAATCGCAACCATATAGGCCACGAAGAGCCCGCATTCGGGACCAAGAACGATGATGCACGCATACCCAATAACAAGAATGGGGCACATCCACCGATACAGGAAAGCGAGAGACACGCGGCGCGGCCCAGAAATGGCCGTGAAACCGACCAGCACCATGAACACGAGCGAGGCCACGAACGAGATTTGCACATTTTCGGCGGCATCGGCCCCGTCGAACAAGGCGCCTTCAACGCAAATAATCGCGCACGCCACAAAAATGCCGAAGCAAGGACGCGCCATAACGCCGAATGCGCTGCGCAAAGGCGGCTTCGCGCAATTCGACGACGCAGAAAGCTCATCCCCGGGCTTGCCGAATTCCGAAGAAATCTGACCATTTTCGGCATCGCGCCATGCAAAGAACAGGCATGCGCCCGATGCGGCGGGCAGAAGCGACACGGCGACGATGGGAACCACGCCCGACATGGATGCAACCACCAGCCCAATAAGCGCCGCGACAAACGCCGAGGCCGGCGCAAGGAATTCGGCGTCTTCTTGCGAAACGCGCGCGTAGTATTCTCCCCACATTATCCAAAGGAGCCCGCTGCCGAAGCCCGTCGCAAACGCCCCAAGAATATACAACACGGCCGACAAAGCGCCATCCGCAGGGTTCGCAAGCAAAAGCGGCGTAGAAAGACTGGCAGCGATTGATGCAGCGGCAAACATCCCCCGGCAATGAATTGGCGAGCCAAAACGCCGCTCAAGCGCCACGACGGCCACCAACGTAACAACCGAAGCCGCAACGGGGCATGTGGAATACAGCATGCCTTGGGCATCAGACGGCGTAAACGACGACGCGCCAGTGCCGCCAAGCGCGCTGGTGTAGAAGACGCAAAACACCCAGGCTAGTAAAAATGCCCAGCCCAAACGGCTTAGCGACACGGCGCGAAGCCCCTCAGCTAGAAAATCAGAAATATGGCTCATCGATGCATTCATACCACTCATTATGCCTGAACATTGAGCCGATTGCGACCGGCCCAATGTCGCCCGTGCCCGAAATGGGACAATCGCCCCTGAGGCAATTGTCCCATTTCACGTTAATATGCATATGAAGAGTTCGATGCGCCCGAGGCCGATTCGCTATAGCCCGTCGACCCTGCGGAATATCCCTGGTCGTAGCTGTTCGAATATCCGGACGAACCTCCGCTGTACGCCGAGCTGTCGCCGTACGTCGAGCCGGCGCTTGAGGTGGAACCGTAGCCCGAATCGTAGCCTGCGCTTGAGCCACCCGATGCCGTGCCGTTTCCATAACCCGAATGCGTGGAATATGCGCTGGAATCGTCGTATGAGTTGTACGAGTTGCTATACGCCTCGTACGAGCCGCTCGACCCACTCGAACCCGATAGCAGGCCGCCCGTTTCTTGGTTGCCCGTCACAGTGCCATCGAGCGTGCCGCCCGTGTTCGCGTTGCGACTTTCATCCTCGTACGGCGGCAAGCCGGCATCGACGCGCTCCATCATTTTGCGCCACGCGTCATTGTCGCTGTACTCATACCAAATATCGTTCTCGTACGACGAATACGTGGGGTTCATCGCTGACCAAATATCGTTTTCGGTATCGATGCCGCGCATATCGGTGGCGACCGATATGATGTCGGACACTTCCATATCGGTGGTGATGTAGTCGGCCATGGCGTTCAACGTGTTCGTCATGGTAACCACATCGGACGACATGATCTTCTTGGCGATAGCGCCCAGCACCAGGCGCTGATTGGCCATGCGGTAGTAGTCGCCCGAGCCGTAGTCGTCGTAGGCGTGACGGCTGCGGCACAGGATGAGCGCCTGGTCGCCGTTGAGCGTTTGCAGGCCCGCGTCCACGTGACCGCCGGCCAGGTCGTCGTCGATGGTCATGGGCACATCCACCTCGATGCCGCCCAAACCGTCAACAGCGGCCTTGAAGCCGTCAAAGTCGACCGACACGTAATGCGAGATGGGCACGCCCGCGAATTTCGAAATGGTGCTCACGACCAGCGGAGCACCGCCCAGAGCCGCCGACGCATTCAGCTTGTTGGGGCCGTAGCCCTCGATATCGACATAAGTGTCGCGTTCGATGGACACAAGCGCCACGGTTTTGTTCGTGGGGTCGATACGCGCGAGGATCATTGAGTCGCTTCGGAAGTTGTCGCCCGCGAATTCTGCGCTTTCGGCGCGTTCCTCGGAACGGTCGGTACCCATGATCAGGCAATAGAACGGCTCGCCCGGCTGCACCGCCTCGCTCGACAGGGATGCCTTCAATTCGTCAGTCACATCTTCGTGCAGCTTGTCGCCGATGGAATTCATGTACACGACGCCCGCGAAAGCGGCACCACCAACCAGCAGCACCAGCACGATTGCGACAATGAGCGCGATAATCGGACCCTTGCGGCGCTTTTTCGGCGGCTGATACGAGTTACGGGAGTAAGGGTTTGCCGCGCCCGAAGGGCTCGCGCCCGCCGATGTATGCACCTGATGCGTAGCCTGGTGGGCAGACCGAGCGTAATTGGAATGAGTAATGGTAACGGGAACCATTCCCTGCTGAGGAGCGGCGTTACCTTGGTTTTTGTGTCTGTTATTTTTCATGCGGAGCATTATCCCCTGTTTACGGCCGCAAATCGAAAACAACATGCAAGCATTCGAAACCTTAACACAAGATGACAACGCGTTTCGCGCTTGACGCAAGGGCGGAACGCCCCCGAATAGCGCAACGCGGTTGTCCTCGCATTGGTCGGTGCGCTAGACTGAACCCACGCAATCACACCACCGAACAATCCGCGCTCAAAGGACCCGATGTGCCACAGCAGGGCTTGCACAATACCAAAAGCGGCCAGCCGCAGCGGCCATCGGTGCGGCAGCAAGGCCATTTTCGCATGGCGAACCCCTCTGGTTCAGAGAGGCATGACGCGCGCCATGGCGTTACTCCGCAACAAGCACGCGCGCAAGAGCACGCGCCCCGGCCGCGTACAGCATCGAACACCCCGCGCATGTCTCGCGCTGCTGCGCAGGCCCTGCGCAGCAAACACAAGCGTCGCTCGGCAAAGCTTCCCCTTGCGCTTGGCCTGGGGATTATCGTTGTGGCCGCAGCCGCATTCGGCCTTATGCAATGGCAAACCGCCACGCCCATTTCCGCAACCGTCAACGGGCAAAGCATCGAACTCACACGAAACGCCACAGTGCACAATGCATTCGAGGCGTCAGGGTCGCCCGCGACGCCCGGGAACCTGCTCGACATCAACGGCGATGTGCTCCAAGAAGGCGGGGGAACCGCTTACACCGCGACGCTCAACGGCACCGTACTCGACGCCGCAAGCGCGGACGAAACAAAAATCGATGGCGGAGCCACGCTTGAGTTCGCAAACGGCTCCGACGTTGAAGAGCCTTCGACGACCGCCGAAGGCCAGCCCATCCCCCACCCCGTAAACGACCAAGGCAACGGATCGTTCCATATCATGGAACAGGCGGGGCAAGACGGCATCGGCACCATACGCACAGGCAGCATATCTGGAAAGCAGCAGGTTATAAGCGTTGAGCAAGAACCGGTAGCTGCCGTGTATTCCCGATGCTACGCCGATGTGGCGGGCGAAAAGGTAGTCGCGCTCACTTTCGACGACGGGCCCTGGGAGCATACCAACGAGGTGCTCGATATTTTGCGCGACAACGGCGTCAAAGCCACGTTTTTCGTCGTGGGCAACCGCATATCGGGCGACGGCGTCGCAATCGTGAAGCGCGAAGCCGAAGAAGGCCATCAGGTAGCGACGCACACGTTCGACCACGCAGCCGGCAACGGGCAAAGCGTGAACTTGTCGTATATGACGCGCGACGAGCAACGCGACGAAATTTCGAAGGGCCTCCAGGCCATCGAAGACGCGACCGGCATCGTGCCGAGCCGCGTGATGCGCGCGCCTGGCGGAAATTTTCCCACCGAAGTGTGGCGCAATGTCGAAGATCTGATAGATGCCGATATTCGATGGGACGTCGACACGCTCGACTGGGAAAAGCCCGGCGCCGGCGCCATTGAAGGCAAGCTGCTCAGCGTAACGCCCGGCGACATTGTGCTTATGCACGACGGCGGCGGCGACCGCAGCCAAACCGTCGCGGCCTTGAAAAGCGCACTGCCCAAACTTAAGGCCGCCGGCTGGAAGTTTGTAACCATCGACGAGCTGCTGAAATACCCCAAGAAAGCGTCGTAGAGCAAACTGTCCAAATTTCTTGCGCGGCACGAAAAAGGGAGCCCGAAGGCTCCCTTTCGATACCAGGTTGCGAGCGTAATTTACTCGGCGTCCTCGGACTTGACCCACGAGAACATGTCGCGAATCTTCGCGCCGGTCTTCTCGATTTCGTGGTTGTTGATGGCCTCGCGCTGCTCGAGCAGCCACTTGTGGTTGTTCTTGCAGTCGGCAACGAACTCGCGAGCAAAGTCGCCGTTCTGGATGCGATGCAGGATTTCCTTCATCGCCTCGCGGGACTGCTCGTTGATGACCTTCGGGCCAGCATAGTACTCGCCGTACTCAGCAGTGTTGGAGATGGAGTAGTTCATGAAGTGGATGCCCGATTCGTACATCAGGTCGACAATCATCTTCATCTCGTGGTAGCACTCGAAGTACGCGAGCTCGGGCGGATAGCCAGCCTCGGTCAGGGTCTCGAAACCAGCCTTCACCAGCTCGACAAGGCCGCCGCAGAGCACTGCCTGCTCGCCGAAGAGGTCTTCCTCGGTCTCCTGGGCGAAGGTCGCCTTGATGATGCCGGAGCGGGCACCGCCGACGCCCCAGCAGTAGGACATGGCGATATCCCACGCATCGCCCGTGGCGTCCTGAGCGACGCACGCGAGGTCGGGCACGCCAGAGCCCTCGGTGAACTGACGGCGAACGATGTGGCCCGGGCCCTTAGGAGCGCACATGATGACGTTGACGTCCTCGGGGGCCTTGATGTAGCCGTAGTGGATGTTGAAACCATGGGCGAACGCGAGGGTGTCGCCAGCATGCAGATGCGGAGCGATGTGCTGCTCGTAAACCTCGGGCTGCAGCTCATCGGGGATCAGGATCATGATGACGTCGGCCTCTTCGGCAGCCTCGTCCTCGAGCATAACTTTCAGACCAGCCTCTTCGGCCTTCGCCCAGCTCTTGGAACCTTCGCGCAGACCAACGCGAACATCAACGCCCGAATCCATGAGGTTGAGCGCATGAGCATGGCCCTGCGAGCCATAGCCGATGATGGCGACCTTCTTGCCCTTGATGACCTCGGGGTTCACATCGTTCTCGTAATAGATAGTAACAGCCATGGTTTCTCCTTTTCTTTGACTGTATGCAACGAATGAATGTATCTGCTAGTCCTTGGAATTCCTGGACATCGCGATTTTGCCGGTGCGGACGAGTTGCTTCAGGCCGTAGGCGCGGAAGAGGTCTTCCATCGCTTCGAGCTTGCTCTCGTCGCCCGTCGCCTCGATCGTGAGCGAGTTGCGGCCCACATCGACAATGTTGGCACGGAACACGTTCGCAATTTCGATAATCTCGTGGCGTCGCTCGGCCGGGGCGCTCACCTTGAACAGCGCCAACTCGCGCTCGATCGCGTCCTCGTCGGTGAGGTCGGTGATCTTGTACACGCTTACCAGCTTGTGCAACTGCTTGGTGATTTGCTCGTAGCCAACTTCGTCAGCGTTCACGATGGCGGTAAGGCGGCTCATCGTGGGGTCCTCGGTGGGAGCAACGGTGAGCGATTCGATATTGAAACCGCGGCGAGAAATCATACCGGTGACGCGCGAAAGCACGCCCGACTTGTTCTCGACCAGCACGGAAAGGATGTGCTTCATTATTGTTCAGCCCCTTCCTTGTCGGCCTTCTTGCCAGCGCCTGCTCCGTTCACGCGCACAGCGCCCAGCGTGACGTCGATCGCGCCGATGACGTTGTCAAGCGCCGCGCCCGGCGCGACCATCGGGTATACGTTCTGATCGGCCGAAATCGCCACATCAAGCAGGTACGGCTTGTCGCTGGCAAGCATGCGCTCGATGGCGGCGGGCACGTCTTCAGGCTTTTCCACCCGCTCGGCTTCCCACGAATACGCGTCGGCGAGCTTCACGAAATCGGGGTTCGCGTCGAGCACCGTGGACGAGTAGCGCTCGTGGTAGAACAGCTTCTGCCACTGGTGCACCATGCCCAGCGCGCGGTTATCGAGCAGGAACACTTTCACGGCCGCGCCGTTGATGGCGGCGGTGGCCATTTCCTGGCTGTTCATCTGGAACGAGCCGTCACCGGCCACGCACACGACCTGCTTGTCGGGACAGCCGATTTTAGCGCCAATGGCCGCAGGGAAGCCGAAGCCCATGGTGCCAAGGCCGCCACTGGAAAGGAACGTGCGGGCGTGCTCGCGGGCGATGTGCTGATGAGCCCACATTTGGTGCTGTCCCACTTCGGTGGTGACGACGGAATTGTCGGGGTCGAGCTGCTTCGACAGCTCGTCAAGCGCGACCTCGGGGACAATCTGGTTCGGGTAGTCGCTGAACTGGTCGTCGTAGTACGGCCAGCGCTCGCGCCACTCGTTCACCATTTCGACCCACGCGTCATCGTTGGGCGTGGCGCCCGATTTCTCGAGCTGGGCCACGATGCCGCCCAAAATGCCCTGAGCGTCGCCGACGATGGGTACGTTCGCCTCGCGGATCTTGCCGATTTCGGCGGGGTCGATGTCAATATGGATGACCTTGGCGTTCGGCGCGAACTCATCAAGCTTGCCGGTAACGCGGTCGCTGAATCGCGCGCCCGCGGCAATGATGAGGTCGCATTCCGTCATGGCCATGTTGGCGTACTTGGAGCCATGCATGCCCACGGGGCCCAAGCTCAACGGGTGCGAACTGGGGAAACAGCCCTTGCCGATAAGCGTGGTAACCACGGGAATCTGCATGGCCTCGGCCAATGCCTTGAGCTCGGCGCAGGCATGCGAACTCACGATGCCGCCGCCAGCGTAGAGCAGCGGGCGCTTCGACTGCTGGATAAGAGCCGTGGCCTGCTTGATCTGTTTCGCGTTGCCTTTGTAGGTGGGGCGATAGCTGGGGATGTTCACGCTGTCGGGGTAGTGGAACACCATCTCGGCGCCCTGCAAATCGCTGGGAATGTCGATGAGCACCGGGCCCGGACGACCGGTGGAGGCGATATAGAACGCCTCGCGGAACGTTTGGGTAAGCTCGTCGGTGGACTGCAGCAGGAAGCTGTGCTTCACGATGGGCATGGTGATGCCCACGATGTCAGATTCCTGGAACGCGTCGGTGCCGATGACGCCGCGCGTCACCTGGCCCGAAATAACCACCATGGGGATGGAGTCCATATAGGCCGTGGCGATGCCGGTGACGGTATTGGTGGCACCCGGGCCGCTGGTTACCAGCACAACGCCCACTTTCCCCGTGGCGCGCGCATAGCCATCGGCCATGTGCGTGGCGCCCTGCTCGTGGCGAGCCAGCACATGGTGCAGCTGCTTGCTATCGTAGAGCGCGTCATAGATTTTAATGGCTTGGCCGCCGGGGTAGCCGAACACGGTGTCGACGCCCTCGGCTTCGAGCGATGCGATAATCGCCTGGGCGCCGGTAAGCGTTTTGCCCTCGTGCTCGGTGTGGCTGCCGGGGCCAAGCGGCTTGCCTTCAATGGCCAGCTGCTTTTGGGCCAGCTTGTCGTTTAAGGTATTCGTCATGACAGGTATGCTCCCTTGTCGGCGCTAGAGACGAGCTTCGCGTACTTCGCGAGCACGCCATGATTGTGCTTGGGCGCGGGTGCCACGAACGCGGCGCGACGAGCCTCCAGCTCTTCGTCGGAAACATGCAACTCGAGCTTGCCGCCTTCGATGTCGACGGTAATCTGGTCGCCGTCTTCGATGAGAGCGATGGGGCCGCCAGCTGCGGCTTCGGGGCTCACGTGTCCAACGCAGGGGCCCTTGGAGGCGCCAGAGAAGCGACCGTCGGTCAGCAGCGCGACGCTCTTGGACAGGCCCATGCCCACGATGGCGCTGGTGGGCGTCAGCATTTCGCGCATGCCCGGGCCGCCCTTCGGGCCCTCGTAGCGGATGACCACCACGTCGCCGGGCTTAATCTCGCCGGCGAAGATGGCGTCGCACGCTTCTTCCTCGCTGTTGAAGCAGCGGGCCGGGCCGGTATGCGTCAGCATGCTCGGGTCGACGGCGCTCTTCTTCACGATGCCGCCATCAGGCGCAATGTTGCCATGCAGCACGCGCAGGGCGCCAACCTTGCTGAACGGGTTGTCGTGCGTGCGGCACACCTCGCCGTCGGCCGGCTTGGTACAATTGGCGATGTATTCGTCCATGGAGCCCATGCAGGTGGTGGCGCTCATGTCCAGCAGGCCAAGCTCGGCGAGCTCGTGCATGACCACCGGCACGCCGCCCACGGCGTACAGGTCGATGAGCGGGCGCGGGCCGGAAGGCTGCAGCTTCACCAGGTGCGGGGTGCGGGCGCTTGCCGCATCCCAATCGTCCATGGTGATGGGATGGCCCGCCTCCATGGCGATGGCGGTAAGGTGCAGCACCGTGTTGGTGGAGCCGCCGAATGCCATGTCGCACTCCATGGCGTTGTGGATGGCCGCCTCGGAAATGATGTCTTTGATGCAGATGTTCTTTTCCAGCAGCTCCATAACCTTCATGCCAGCATGTTTGGCCAGACGCAGGCGCTCGGAGTACACGGCGGGAATGGTGCCGTTGCCCGGAAGCGCGATGCCCAAGGCCTCGCACAGGCAGTTCATGGAATTAGCAGTGAACATGCCCGAGCAGCTGCCGCACGTGGGGCACGCGGTGTTCTCGTAGAACTTCAGCTGTTCGTCGGTCATGGTACCGGCTTTCACCTGGCCAGCACCGTCGAACAGGGTGTTCAAGTCGGTGGTGGGGCCATCGGTGCAGCCGGGCTGGTGACCGGGAAGCATGGGGCCGCCGGACACGAACACCGTGGGGATGTTAACGCGCAGGGCGCCCAGGATCATGCCGGGGACGATTTTGTCGCAGTTCGGAATGCACACGGCCGCGTCGAACGCGTGGCCCTGAACGGCGCATTCGAAGCTGTCGGCGATGGCTTCGCGCGAAACCAGCGAGTAATGCATGCCGTCGTGGTTCATGGCAATGCCGTCGCACACGCCGATGGTGGAAATCTCGAACGGCACGCCGCCGGCCATGTAAATGCCAGCCTTCACGGCTTCGCAAATCTTATCGAGGTTGTTGTGACCAGGAATAATGTCGTTACGCGAGTTGAACACCGCAACAAGCGGGCGTTCCATCTCTTCATCGGTAAGGCCGTCAGCCTTCAGAAGGCTGCGGTGAGGGGCACGCGCCACGCCTTTCTTGACGGCATCGCTACGAAGCTGCATCGTTTCTTCCTCTTTCCTTCAAGCGTTTCGCTTACCTCAAGGAAATGCGGGCGAGGGAGAGGCTCCGTGCTCGATGCCTATAACGGAAGGCGCCGGCGTTGCATACTGGAAGGTGGCGCGCGGTGGTGTTCCGCGTTGGCCAGCTGCGTTCAGCTTCGCTGCTCGAGGGAGTTTTCGGAGCCGTCCACCGCAGGTTCTGAGGCTTCCTGCTTGCTGTGGGATGGATTCGTTCCTACTCGCCCTGTCTTCGCATTTGTTGAGTGACGTTGATTATACGGAGCGCGCCGCCGAGCGCAAGGGGTGCGCGCACTTTATTTCGATAAAGTGAACGAACTTCACAAAACGGCGACCCATGTTGCGAACGGTCAACTTTTCGGCGTCAACGGAAGCGAGCAGACCGCTCGCGGGAAGCAGTGCGCCGCTTGCCTGCGGCGCACTGCGATGGCCGCCAGGAGCATGATCGACGGCCCCTTCCCCGAAAGTCCTCGCTGCTAGGCGTTGCGCGCCCGCAGCAGCGGCCGCGCGCGGCGGATTGCCTTGCGTTCAGGTGCCTTGCCGGCGCATGAACGCAAGGCATCGGGTTGGTAACGACGGCGCAACGGTGGCGTTTCCGCGGCGTTGCGCCCGTACTATGGTGCGTGCGCGGAAAGGAAGCTTATATGCAGCCAACGAGCACAATTCAGCATGCCAACGAACAACTCGCTTCACCCCAAATAGCACCGACATGCCCCACATCGCCAACGAACGCGCTCGGCGCTCACGAGCGCGAGGAGCAGGCCCTTCCTTCTATCGAATTGCCACCCGATGCCGATTTTTATGGCGATTACTTACAGAAACTAAAGGAAATTACCTGGCGTTTTGAGATTTCACTTGAAACCTATCTCATGGAACGCGGCATAAATCGCGAACGCAAGCCCATCTCATCGTGGAAAACACGCATCAAATCGCCCGACAGCATGAAAGAGAAGCTCGCCAAGCGCGGATTCGAGCCCACCGCCGAAAACGCCGTGTATGCCGTGCACGACGCGGCGGGCGTGCGCGTGATTTGCCCCCTGGTCGACGACGTGGCGTCGGTAGCGCAATTCATTCGCGAACTGCCGTGCTTCGAAGTGGTACAGGAAAAAGATTATATTTTGCACCCAAAGCCCAATGGGTACCGCAGCTACCACATGATTCTCGCACGCACGAGCGATTCAAAGCTCGACCCCGAAGCTACGCGTTTGGCAGCAACCAAGGCGGCCATCGAAGCGCGGGAAGTATCGCTCTCCCAGCTCATCGACCACGTGAACACGACGGGTGCATTGGGCGGTATCGAGCCGGAAAGCGCCGAGGGGCAGAACTCCGCAAACGAGTCGTTCGAATTCGGGCGCCGCATGTGCCTCGAGGTGCAGCTGCGCACCATTGCCATGGACAGCTGGGCCAGCATCGAGCACGAGCTGAAATACAAGAAAGACGTGCCGAACCAAGACTTCCTGCAGGCCGAGCTGAAGCGCTGCGCCGACGAAATGGCCGCAACCGATCTATCGTTGCAGACCATCGCCGACCTGATTAGCGAAAAGTAATTTTCATTTTCTGGCAATTTTTCGAGTTTCCGGGGCACTTGACGAGGCCACGGAGGCGTCTTACCCCATTGGTCATGCGATTTATGTCAAAATGACCGGTATATCTTGCATTTTGGAGCACTCACGAACAATCTACCGAGCAAAAAGCCCCGGAAACTCGATTTTCCGCCAAAAATAAGCGACTTGCTTACACAGAGGCCCTTCGAGCCTTAACGGCGGCCTCGAGGCGATCGCACGCCTCTTGCACCATAGGCGTGGGGCTTGCGATGTTCATGCGAATGAAGCCGGAGCCCTGGGGGCCGAACATCGTACCCATATCGAGCCACAACTTCGCGTCGTTCGAGATAAACGCTGCAAGTTCGTCGTCGTCCATGTCAAGCGCCGAGCAATCGATCCACGGCAAATACGTGCTTTCGAGCGGCGTCAGTTCAAGGCCCGGCGTGCGTGCAATCATTGCCTCAAGCACAGCGTAGTTTTCCTCGAGCTTCGCCTTCAACTGGGCAAACCACTCGTCGCCATGCTCGTAGCACGCCTGCGCCGCGCACATGCCCAGGCAATTCGGCTCATCGTAGCCCGTACGACCCAGCATGCGCTTGAACGCTGCACGCAAGTCGGCATTCGGAATGAAGATGTTACAAATCTGCAGGCCAGCCAGGTTGAACGTCTTCGACGGCGATGTGCACAGCACTACGTTCTGCGCGAACTTTTCGCCCAAACTCGCAAACGGCACATGCGTCACGCCCGGGCGCGCGAAATCGGCATGAATTTCGTCGGAGACGACCGTCACGCCATGCGCCAGGCAAATCTCGCCCACGCGTCGCAGTTCGTCGGCCGACCATTCTCGCCCCACGGGGTTGTGAGGGCTGCACAGAATGAACAGTTTCGCGCCGCTTTGCTCAAGCGTGCGCTCGAAGCCTTCGAAATCCATGGCATAGCGCCCGGTTTCGGCATCGCGCACAAGCGGGCTTTCGGCCACGCGACGGCCGTTGTTTTCGATCATCAGGCGAAACGGGTAATATACCGGCGGCTGAATGAGCACGCAATCGCCCGGTTGCGTGTAGGCGCGAATGGCCGTGGCCAGCGCGAACACCACGCCCGGCGCGTGCACGGTCCACTCGCGACGGGGGCGCCAGCCGTGATGGCGCTCGAACCAGCTCTGCACCGCCGCGTGATAGGCATCGGTGGTCATGGTGTAGCCGAACACGCCATGCGCCACGCGCACCTGCAGCGCCTCGATGACCTCGGGCATAGCGCGGAAATCCATATCGGCGACCCATAACGGCAGCTCATCGGCCGAATGGCCCCGGCGCGCGTACGCGTCCCACTTCAAGCTGCCCGTGCCGCGACGCTCGAGCGGCGTTTCAAAATCGTATTTCATGCAAGTCTCCTTTGCGTCATTGTCGCCAGCGCGGCACGCTCATCGCCAGCGCGGCGCATGCCCATGCGTTAGCAAGACTGCGGCGCGACGCGAACCCGCCAGCATGCCGGCCCGCAAGCGCGCAGCCTGTCCCGCGAAGCAGTCCGCAGGGCGCTAGGCGAGTGCCTGCTCCAAATCGGCAAGCAAATCTTCCACGTCTTCGATGCCCACCGACAAACGCAGCAGACGTTCGTCGATGCCAAGGGCATCGCGCATTTCGGCCGGAATGGAGCCGTGCGTTTGCACGAGCGGGTACGTCATCAGCGACTCCGCGCCGCCCAGGCTTTCCGCAAACAGAACGAGTTTCGTGCGCTCCAAGGCGTCCACCGCGCGCTGTTTCGTGTCGGTCTTGAACGAAATCATGGCGCCGAAGCCCGTCGTTTGGCGCAGCGAGCGCTGGTAATTCGGATGGTCGGGGCTGCCCACGTAGTGCACCTCGGTCACATGCGGGTTGCTCTTCAAAAACTCGGCGATGCGCAGCGCGTTCTTCTCTTGCTGGCGCAGACGCACGCCGAGCGTTTTCAAGCTGCGAATCATCAGCCAGCTGTCAAACGGCGCCAGCTGGTTGCCTTCGCTCATCGCCGCGTTGAACAGAGGTTCAATAAGCTCTTCGTCGCGCACCACCAAAAAGCCCGACAGCACATCGTTGTGGCCGCACAAATATTTCGTGCCACTGTACACCACGATATCGGCGCCGAAATCGAATGGGCGCTGGAAATACATGGTCAGAAACGTGTTGTCCACGGCAAGCAGCGCGCCATGGACATGCGCCGCGTCGGCCACGGCGGCGATGTCGGCAACTTTCATCATGGGGTTCGTGGGCGTTTCCAAAAACACGAGGCGCGTATTGGGGCGAAACGCCGCTTCAAGTGCGGCCTCGTCGGTGAGGTCGGCATAGGTGAATTCCAGACCGTATTGCGAAAAAACCTGCGAGAACAGGCGGTACGTGCCGCCATATAAATCATCGCTGACCACGGCGTGGTCACCCGATTTCATGAGCTTTATCAGGCACGATATGGCTGCCATACCGCTGGAAAATGCCATGGCTTTCTTGCCGCCTTCAAGCGCCGCAATGGTGTTTTCGAGCTCGAGGCGCGTGGGATTGCCGCAACGTGAATAGCAATAACCGGTCGATTGGCCGAACGCCGGGTGTGCAAACGTGGCCGACTGATAAATAGGGAAGCTGATGGAGCCGGTGTCTTTATCGACACCGCGATAGCCGCGCACCGCAACAGAGTCGGTACGCAGACCACTACATCGAGCCTCATCGATGCCCAGCAATCCGTCGATTTCTGCCGCCATTGCTTTGAAGCTCGAGTCGTCCATGCGCCGCCCTTTCGTCCCATGATTTCACGTAACGCATCATGGTAGCCGAAGCGAGACGAATCGTTGCCTAAATCCCTACCAGATATATAGGTTTTGCATATGGGAAACGTCAAATAGCATGCCGATGCATGACAGTCGCCAATTACTGGCAGGAAATCGCGTTTCTGGGGCATATATCCGTTTGTTTGACGAACACGGAGGCCATCTTCCATCTCTAGAGGCAGGGATTGCAATATATTTCTTACATTTTTTGTAACAGGTAACAAGAAACGGATGGTCAAAGCCCCACAAACTCAATTTTCTGCCAGAAAGCAGGGTTCCCCTTACTTCACCACCACGCCCAGACCATCGGGGATCACAGCGACTTTCGCATCGTTGCCCTTGAGCGCGAATGCAATTTCGAGCGCTTCGTCAACGGTGCTGGCAGGCGTCATATGCATGTCACGAATCATTTGATGGTCGCACAAATCGGTCACCATGATGACCGGGTGGTGCGTCAGAATGCGCGAAAGAATTTGGCTTTCCCACTGGTCGGCGAGCGTGTCTTCCTTGGGCGTTTGCGCGCACTGTCGCTCAAACGCAGCGGGGTCGTTTTGCGAGATGCTTTTGTAGAAACCCTCTCCGCCATGGCCGTCAGCACAACCCGCCACCTCGATGATCACGCCGCCTTCGGGCAGCGTCGCCTCGGCGGCACACATGCCCTTCACCGACTGATAAATATTTTGGTCCAGCGGATAACCGCCATTGGTCGTGATAGCAATATCGCAGTTCACGGGCGAAACCGCGCTCAACTTGCCCACGAATTCGCAACCAGCTGCATGCGCGGCTTTCCTATCGCCGGCAAATGCCGCGATTACGTTATGGTCGCCGTCGATCACGACGTTCAAGATAAACGCGAGGTTCGCCATTTCGGCCGCCGCGAGCATGTCTTCATGCATGCGGTTGTTGCGCAAGTTGCCCGCACGGCTTGCGCCATCGTTGATGAACTGGCCGTTGTGGTTGTACATGATGGTCTTGTACGATGCGATGCCCGGCAACACCGATTTACGCCCGCCCGAAAAACCGGCGAAAAAGTGCGGCTCGATGAAGCCCTCGGAAATCAGCAGGTCGGCTTCGGCCGCCACCTTGTTGATGATGCATTCGCCGCCCGACGGCAGCGTGCCGATTTTCTTCATGGCTGCATCGTCTTTGGACACGTGCATCACGATTTCCTCGTTCGCCACAATATCGGCTCCGTATTTGGCGACCAACTCGTCGTGCGTTGAGGGGCGATGCATGCCCGTGGCCACCAAAATGCGCACGCGTGCCTCGGGCGCCGCCGCGTGAATGCGGCGCAGCAAAATGGGCATGGTAATGTGCGACGGCACGGGGCGCGTATGGTCGGAACTGATGATGACGATGTCGCGCTTGCCCTGGCACAGCTCTTCGAGGCGCGGCGAACCATACGGCGCATCGAGCGCGTCTTCCACGAGCTGCTCCTGCGGCTTTTCGGGAACGTATTCGCCCTGCCGCCCCGCGAGCACGCCCGCGAGATTGGCCTCGGGAACGCGCACCGTCATAGTGCGGCGGTCGTAGGGAACTTCCATCTGGAACATTGGGCGCTCCTATCGTCAGAAAAATCAGACCGCGCCGCCAAGCAGCATGGCGGCGGACCGCAAACAAAAAGGCGGCCCAAAAGCATCGCTTCAGGCCGCCGCACGTGCGCTGTTAGTTGCACACCTTGCCTGGGTTCAAAACGAAGTTCGGGTCGAACACCTGTTTAATGCCCGCCATCAGGTTAAACGCGGTGTCGCCCACCGACTCGCGCAGGTATTCCTTCTTCGCGTGGCCAATGCCGTGCTCGCCAGAAACCTGGCCGCCCAGCTCGGCGCACTTCGCATACGCCGCATGCATGACGCGCGTCGACTTCTCGAGAAACGCCTCTTTGCTAATACCATTGCCGCAGCAATAAATGTGCAGGTTGCCGTCGCCCGCATGGCCGAACGAGCGAATGCGCACGTCATTTTCAACGCCCACATCATGGATGAACCCAAGGAACTCGGCGATTTTATCGACGGGCACCACCACGTCCATCTCGTCCAGGTGCTCGGTCTCGGCCTCGATAACCGTGAGGAATGCGCTGCGCGCGGCCCACACCGACGCCTTGTCGGCCGGGTGGTCGATAACCAGCGTGTCGAACGCGCCGGTTTCATCAGCAATCTCGGCAAGCGTTTCGGCGCGCTGGAAAATCTCGTCGGCGTCGTTGCCGTCGAGCGTAACCAGGATGTACGCGCCGCATTCGTTGCCGTCGACCACGGTGGGGATGATTTTGTTGCCCGTGTATTCCGCCGACGAGTCCACGATGTCGCGCTCCATGAACTCGATGGACTGCGGGTTCAAACCGGCAAGCTTAATCTTCGGCACGGCCGAGATTGCGGTTTCAATATCGTGAAACGAAAGGATGAAGCTCGTGTCTTCCTTCGGATTGGGGATAAGCTTCATCGAAAGCTCGGTGATGACGCCCAGCGTACCCTCCGAGCCAATCATCAGGTGCAACAGGCTGTAGCCCGAGCTGGTTTTCGTAACCTCGCGGCCCAGGCGCAGAACCTCGCCGTTCGGCAACACCACCGTCAGCGCAAGCACATAGTCGCGCGTGGTGCCGTACTTCACGGCACGCATGCCACCGGCGTTTGTGGACACGTTGCCGCCAATCGAACCAGTTTTCTCGCCGGGATCGGGCGGGTACATGAAGCCGTGTTCGATGGCGTCGGCCGCCAAATCGCACAGGCGCACGCCCGGCTGCACGCGCACGAACAGGTTGTTCATGTCGTACTCGACGATTCTATCCATGCGCATGGTGCACAGCACGATGCCGCCGTACAGCGGCGTGCTGCCGCCGACCAAGCCCGTGCCCGCACCGCGCACCGTAACGGGAATGCGATTCGCGTTCGCAAGCTTCATAATGGCCGAAACCTCTTCGGTGGTTGCAGGCAGCACCACGACATCAGGCATGCGCGTGCCGTAAATAGGCATTTCATCGTGCGCATAGTCTTCGTTGATATCTTCACCCGTGAGGCAATTATCGCCCCCGACAATATTCTCGAGCTCGGCAATGAGCTCAGAGGTAAGTTGGTTGTACTCGGCCATGGCTCCCTTTCCGTGCATTGCGGCGCATAACGGCACTCGCGCGGCCAAATCCCAGGCCGCGATGCCTATCAATAAACATGCGCTCTCGTCTTGCGTTCGCCGAACTCTAGCACACTAAAGCGCCAATGTATCCAGCCGATAACGCCTCGCAAATGAGCGGCGCATAGCGGCGGCGAACGGCAGATTGCCGCATGCGGGCGGTTGAACGCGACGGCATTTCACGATTGCTTTTGCAGCGACACCGCAACCGCACAAGCGTCCAAACGGGGCGGATGAGCCCCAGCCGCTCCGAAAGCTCCGCAAAACGAGACGATAGTCGAGCGACGCCTCGACCCCAGACGAACGAATCGGCATCTCTGATAAACTGTCCAAAAGGCGAGGCTGGAGGTGCCCATGCGCTTTTCTCTCTTCATAATCGCATCGATTGCGTTGTCGTTGACGCTTTTCGGTTGCACCGCGCAACAGAGCGCTCCCGCTTCCTCCGATTCAGAATCGAGCGGCCCTATCTACGATCGAAGCACCGCTTTGTTCCATTACGAATCGTTCGACCATGAAGCCATCGACGAAATCCCGCCAACGCCGGAAGACTCCGCCGGCGGACCCTTCGTCGCACAATGGGAGCTCGTAGGCACCATCGAAGATTTCGACGGAGCTGGCATTGCGAAAGTCCAAGTAGACACCACGCAATCGAGCGGCTGGATTCTTAGCACCGTATACCTCGACGCCGGCACATCCGTCGAGGGAAATAGGCCCCTTACCATTGGCGACCGAATAGAATGCGGTTTTCTTTATAATTCGAATTCGGAAATAATCAAACCCGGGTCGCTTGGCTACGTCAGGATTTTGAACCCCGAATAACCGCGCAACTCAATAGCGTTGCCGCCGTCACCATTCCGCCAAGGCTGCAGCCCCGAAAGGATACCTCCATGATGTGGTTCACCGCCGATTTGCATTTCGGCCATTCGAGCATTTTGTCGAAAATGGAGCGCCCGTTCGCAACCATCGAGCAGATGAACCAGGGGCTTATCGCTGCGATCAACGAACGCGTAGCACCAGGTGATTCGCTCTACGTGCTGGGCGATTTCGCGTACCAAACGACCGCCGCCAACGCGCGGCGCCTGCGCGAGCAAATCGCGTGCGAGCATGTGCACCTGCTGCGCGGCAACCACGACGATTCGTGGTCGACGGGCGCAAACGCGAGCGTGTTCGAAACCGAGCAAGACTACCTGGAAATCGCCCCCGGCTACGCGCGCGGCCACAAGCTGGTGCTGTTCCACTACCCCATCATGAGCTGGAACGGCAAGCGCCGCGACGCCATTCAGCTGCACGGGCACATTCACTCGAAAGGCAGCGACTACAACGAACGCAACCGCGACCGCGGCATTCTGCGCTACGACGTGGGCGTTGACGCGAACGGCTACGCGCCAGTAAGTCTGCCCGAGATTCTAAAGTTCTTCGATGGCGCGCAATCGCATTCCCGCATGGGATAGAGCAACGCCGAAATCGAAGACACGCATGTGGGCCAGTTCAGCCTTGCCCACATGCGGCTACTTGGCGCAAACGAAACCGAATTCAAGCACAGGCCAAGCCCTCCACGCTATTTCACACGCACATCAAGCTGGTTGTAGGGGATCTCGATGCCGCGCTCTTCGATCACGTCTTGCGCGCATCCGAGCATTTGACGGCGCACCACGGGGCGGTCGGCTGGATCGCAAAAAGCACGCACGCGATACAGGATGCTCGAGTCGCCGAATTCCTGCGTGCCCAAAACATCACAACCCGCAGTCGAATCCAATTCTGCAATGCGGTCAGATATCGCTTGCATCGTCGCACGAGCCTCGCCGGCCGAAATATCGTAGGGCAGGGGCACATCGATGGAACAGCGGCCCGTAAGCACTTCGACCTCGGAAATATTGCGATTCGAAATAGTCACGACGTTCTTGCTGCCCGTGAGTTCGATCTTCGTGGATTTGAGATTCATCGAGAGCACCTTGCCCTCGAAGTCTTTATAGCGAATCACGTCTCCGATTGAGAAGTACCCGTCCCATGCGATGCTCGCGCCCATGATGAGGTCTTTCAGGATATCTTGCAGAGCGAAGCCAACGACGATGCCGGCGATGCCAAGGCCCGTCGCCAAGCCCGCCACGTCGATACCGTTGATGCGCATCACCACGACGCACACCACCACAACTACGACGTATTTCAGCACGTTCGCCGAAATCTGCATATTCGAGCGGCGGGCCGCATCTTGCTCGCGGTCGAGCAGCGCCTTCGCGAAACGCTTGAACAACACGCGCCATGCAAAAACCGAGGCAACCACAACCGCGAGCGAGACCCACGGCTTAGGAGACATGAAGTACGCAAGCACG
>ERZ808240.478-NODE-478-length-52932-cov-42.097377_pt1 | contig 52932 bp, 49 predicted proteins | sample MGYA00521084_ERZ808240 | MGnify/ENA primary metagenome ERZ808240 (study PRJEB31516, sample SAMN03275571) | gut metagenome | biome: mammalia-associated habitat; material: feces | host: Papio cynocephalus | place: Kenya | collected 2012-08-06 ...
TTTTTTTTTTTTGTTAAAATTTTGATAAATCGCGGCGGTCGTACCCGGATGTATCCGCTGTATAAAAACGCGTATAAAAGGCCGTTTTGCTCAAATATAAAGGCCTTAACAAGGAGAAAAAATGAAAGGTTTTATTACTATTAGCCGTGCGGCCACTGATGCTAGTGGCGTCATTCTGGAAAGTTGGCCGGCGCGGAGCGTTCCAGAATCTGTTGTTGCGAAACGACGAGATTCCGTAACCCTGCGAGCCGCCAAACCTTACGGAATGACGTCTGCTTGGGGTGGCCGCACGGCAACAGCAGGATTTACCTTAATTGAACTATTAGTCGTTATCCTTATTATCGGTATTTTGGCGGCGGCCGCTATGCCGTCGTACCGGGTGGCGGTGGGCAGCAGCCGCGCGGCGACGATGTATAACCTCGTCCGAGCGGTGGACCTAGCCCAACAGCATTTTTATATGCAAACCAACCGTTATGCCGCCAATTTAGATTCCCTAATTATTGCTATGCCTGCCGGATTTAAAAAGGAAAACCCAAGTAAAATTTCCAGCACGGATGTTAGTTGCACTATTAGTGGCCACGGGGGAACTAACACTGCCTTTTTATGTGAGGATATTAAGGATTTAGTCCTGATAGAAAAATATCACAGAGATACCTTTTTTATTTGCTGGGCTGATATGGATAGCCAGATCTCCAATAAAATCTGCCAAAATCTGTCTGGACAGGACACTCCAACCAGTCAAGGCGACGGGGGCGGTGCCTGGGCGCATCGCCAATCCTATTTAATGAACAAATAAAAAACTCCCTAGGATTTACCTGGGGAGTTTTCTACACTTGTCTAATTTTATTTCTGCAATCTGTCCAAGCGGCCTTGGGCGCGGGAAGCCAACTTGTTAGTGGGGTGATTGATAATCAACCGTTTGTACATTTCCACCGCCTGCGTTTTTTTGCCCTGCTGTTCGTAGGCAGAAGCCAAATCAAACATAATTTGTGGGGCGCGCGGTCCGGCGGGATGCGCCACGAGGGCCTTTTCCAATGCCTGCATATATTTGGCTTGGTCGCGCATACGCTTTTTGGCCACATTGGCGGCTTCCAAAAGCGAGAAGGTGCATTTTTCTTCGTCCGAGCCAAATACATTGGCCGTTTTTAATAAGGTATTATATGCTTCGCCGTAGTTCTTGGTTTTTACATACACATCCGCCTTGCCGCGGTACGATTCGTACGCAGCCGCGGTGTTGCCCAACAGTTCAATGGATTTATCGTAATTGATAAGCGCGCTGTCAAACTGTTTGTTGTTTTCGTCCAAAATGGCCATATGCTTATACACTACGCCCGTTTCGGACGAACCTGGGAACTCCCTCAGTACGCGCGTATAGTACGCGGTGGCGTTGGCGGTGTCCTTTAAATTGTCGGCGTAAATATCGCCGATGAGGCGCAAACTGGCGGCTTTATACGGCGTTTGGGGATAAAGTTCGCCCGCTTTTTTGTATTGCGAAATAGCGGCCAAATAATTGCCGTTTACGCGGTGCAAATCCCCGTACCACAGTTCCACCTTATCCCCGTCTTCGTATTTGGGATGAAATGCAAAAAAGGTTTCAAACGCTTGCGCGGCGGGGGCATATACGGTGCGACCCGGCAATTTGGAAAGCGCATATAAGGCTTCGGCTTCACGGTCCGCTTCGGTATCGGCTTCGGAGGGGAGCGGAAGCGCAAAGAGTTGGCTGACTAAATTGCGAGAGTCCGCTTGCACGGCTTCGGCGGCTTGCGGCAACAGCGCTTTTAAAGCACTTGTATCAGCCGACGGAAAGACCTTGCGCAGTTTAAGGAGCGTAACGAGCGCATCGGCATTGTCTTCCGCGCGCAGATAAAGGCGCGTTTGGAGCAAAAGCGCGTCGGCTGTGGCGGCTTGGCCCGGGTTTTGCAAGGCCCAAGTGCCTAAATTATCCGCCAAGGCTTTGGCAAAGGCGCGGCCTTCCCGGCCGGGGTCGGCGGAAATCGTAAGCGCCTGCTTTTTATAAAAATCCAACGCGGCGGACATATCGGCCGCTTGCAGGACCGGGGCGGCAATCAAAGCCGCACTTAAAATAAGTAATAGTTTGCGCATAAGTTATCTGTAATTGGTGAATTGGAGTTCCACGCCAAAGTCGCGCCCTCTTAAAAGGGCCATCGTGTTTTGGAGTTCGTCCTTGGATTTGGACGATACACGCAACTGGTCGCCCTGGATAGAAGCGGAAACCTTCAATTTGGCGTCTTTAATGGCCTTGGAAATTTCCTTGGCTTTGTCGGACGGGATACCCTGCTGGATTTTTACCGTCTGTTTGGCGTTACCGCCCAAAGCGGCTTCAATTTTTTGCGGCAGCATATTTTTAAGCGGAATACCACGTTTGGCAATACGCGTAAAAATAATGTCGCGCAAGGTGTTTACCTTATATTCGTCGCTGGAACCGAGTTTCAGTTCGTTATCCTTTTGATTGAGTTCAATCGTAGAATTGGTGCCTTTAAAATCGTAACGGTTGGTGATTTCTTTATTTGCGGCGCTGACGGCTTCCGCAATTACGTTCAAATCCACTTTGGATACGACGTCAAAACTGTAATCTGCCATATGAAATTTCCTCCTAAAAACGGCGTTTTTCAATTTATTTCCTATATTATATCTTTTTTTGTACAATGGTTTTATCGGCGGGGGCAGTTGCGCCAAGGGCGTTTCCCGTCAATTCTATGGAGGTTTGCAGCCGGAGTTTCCCTGCTTCGGCGGTAATTCGCTTATGAACATCAAAATTCGTTTGACTGCAATGAACTTTCTCCAATACGGCGTTTGGGGTGCGTACCTTACTTCTATGGGTACCTTCCTGGCCGGTGCCGGATTGGCGGAAAATATCGGTTGGTTTTACGCGGTACAAGGCTTTGTATCGCTCTTTATGCCGGCTATTATCGGCATTGTGGCGGACCGTTGGATCCCCGCACAGAAACTGCTGGGCCTGTGCCATTTGTTGGCGGCGGCCGGTATGGCCGGGGCGGCTTATTTTGGTTCGCTCCCCCAAGTAAGTTTTGCGCTGGTTTTTGCCTGCTACACGTTTAGCGTGGCTTTCTATATGCCTACGATTGCGCTTTCCAACTCCGTGGCTTATACGGCCTTGCGCCAAGGCGGCTTTAATACCGTTTCCGCGTTCCCTCCCATCCGTGTATTCGGTACGGTTGGTTTTATCTGCGCGATGCTGACCTCCAACTTTACGGGCTTCCAAAATACCTATATGCAATGGTATTTCTCCGGCATTTTGGGCGTGATTTTGGGCTTGTATTGCTTTACCTTGCCCGCCTGTCCCACCTGCACGGAAAAGGCCAAATCGCTGGCCGAAGCCTTGGGCCTCAAAGCGTTTGCGTTGTTTAAAGAGAAAAAGATGGCTATTTTCTTTATCTTTTCTATGCTGCTGGGGATGTCCTTGCAGGTTACCAACGCTTACGCCAACCCGTTTATTAACGGCTTTAACTCCTTGGCGGGTTTTGCGGGCTCTTGGGGGGCCAATAACGCTAACGCGCTTATTTCCCTTTCCCAAATGTCCGAAACGCTGTGCATTTTGCTGATTCCGTTCTTCTTAAAACGCTTCGGTATCAAAAAGGTAATGCTTATCAGTATGTTTGCGTGGGTGCTGCGCTTTGGCTTCTTTGGTATCGGCAACCCGTCCACCGCGGGCGGTATTGTGCTGTTGGTGGCCTCTATGATTGTATATGGGGTGGCGTTTGACTTCTTTAACGTGTCCGGCTCCTTGTATGTAGATAAAGAAACCGACCCGGCCATCCGTTCCAGCGCGCAGGGCGTATTTATGCTGATGACCAACGGCTTCGGCGCGATGATTGGTACGCTGGGCGCCCAATGGGTCATTAACAAGTTGGTAAACGTCCACATCAACGCTTATACGGCGGCGAACGGCTTTTTGCCCAGCGGCGCGGTATATCCGGCGGATGTGTCCCATACCATTATGACTGGGTGGAGCGAGTCGTGGTTTATTTTCGCGGGCTTCTCTTTGGTGGTGGCTATTTTGTTTGCCTGCATCTTTAAATACAAACACGTCCCGGAAGCATAAGGTTTTGCGTGTGAAAAAAAGGCGCCTCTTACTGGGGCGCCTTTTTTGTGGGCAAGTTTTTAAATTGCCATATGGAGAGTGGAAAAATGCCATAAAAAACCGCCCGGTAAAGGGCGGTTTTAAAGGTTATTGCAAGACTTATTATTTGGCGGCAGCGGCTTTGTTAGCGGCTTTGGCCAAGCGGGATTTCTTGCGGGCGGCCGTTTTCCAGTGGATTACGTTCTTTTTGGCGGCCTTGTCAATGCAAGATTCGGCTTTTTTCAAGTCTTCTTTCAGCGTGGCGGCTTTCGTGGTAGCGGAAGCGTTCACAGTCTTGGTGGCTAAGCGGACTTTTTTAATCAAGCCCTTGTTAGCGGAAGTTCTTTTTTCGGCTTGGCGCTGCGCTTTGATAGCGCTAGTGTGCCGACCAGTTTTAAGTTTTGCCATTATATAGTTCCTCTAATAGAAAAATCGGGTTACTAATATTTTATCCTTTTATTGCCGCGGGGTCAACTGATTTTTTTCGTTTAAGCAGGCTGCGCGCCTGAAATGTTACAATACTTCTATGGACCCGCGCCTAGATATTTTACCAAATAAACCCGGTGTTTACATAATGCGCTCCAAAGAGGGCACGATTATTTATGTAGGCAAGGCCAAAAATTTGTCCGATCGGGTGAAACAATATTTCCAAGAATCTAACCTGTATTCCCGCGGGTGGAAACTGCCGTGCCTGCTGCCGATGATTGCCAAAATTGACTATATCACCACCGCCAGCGAACGCGACGCCTTGGTGCTGGAAGAAAAGTTAATTAAGCAGTACCAGCCGTTTTTTAATTCCTTAGGCAAGGACGGCAAAAGTTACCCTTATTTAAAACTGACAATGGGGGAGGACTTCCCGCGCTTGCATTTAACGCGCCGCGTGGTGCGCGGAAAGGACTTATATTTTGGCCCGTACCCCAAATCCAGTATTGTAAAAAGTTTAATGCGCTTTTTGTGGAAGAGTAAATACGCTCCCTTGCGCCCGTGCAAATGGAATTTTTCGCGCGAAAAGGAATTGGACCCGCGCAAAATTAACACTTGTATTTATTATCACACCGGGCAATGCCCAGCGCCGTGTGCGGGTAAAATTTCGTATGAAGATTACCGCAAAATTGCCGAGCGTATGGCACAATTTTTGGACGGACACTTTGGAAACATTACCGAAAATATCACGCGGCTGATGAAGGAACACTCCGCCAAGTGGGAATACGAACAGGCGGCCGTTTACCGCAATTTTTTGCACGCCTTGGCGCATATGCAGGAGCGCGTGCTCGTCGGGCGGTTTAAGGACGATAAAATTACTACCGCTATGGAAAATACGGACAAGTTAAAACGCTTGGCGCAGGTAATCGGTTTAAATAAACTGCCCGCGCATATTGAAGCATTTGATAACTCTCACTTGTTCGGGCGCGAGGCCGTGGGGTGTGTGGTGTGCTACATTAACGGAGAAAAGAACCACGAGCATTACCGCCGCTTTAAAATCCGCTCTAAACTGCCCGAGCGTGGGGGAAGTGATTTTACGATGATGGAAGAGAGCGTCTTTCGCCGCCTGCGCCAAATAAAAAGGGATCCTACCCAAGCGCCTGATTTAATTTTGTTGGACGGCGGAAAAAGCCAAATTACCGCGGCCTTAAACGCGTTTGACCGCGCGGGCATTTATATCCCGTTTATAGCCCTTGCCGAAACGCACGAGGGTATTTACCTGCCCGGCGCGGCGGAAAGCATTAAACTGCCCATTGGCGACCCGGCTTTAAACTTATTAATGGAAATCCGCGATGAGGTTCACCGCTTTGCCATTACGTACCACCGCACCCTACGCAACAAGGAAACGCTTTCCAACGGGCCTATGACCTCCTAGGTCCTTTGGCCCTTGTTTTGGGCCCTGGGCAAACTTATAATAACAGTATGAACAAAACACTTACGCTGATGCTAACGTCTCTTTTTATCCTCGCTTTTTCCGGCGCGGCGCAAGCCCAGCGCGGGAAACTCCCGGCCGTAAAAGTGCCGGCAAATGCTATGGAAAAGGCCGCCAAAAGTGCCTTTCCCAAAACTTTTTATAATCCCAGTATTGGTTCCGCCATTACCCAAGCCCAACATATGTGGAAACTGCGTGCCTTGCGCCAGCAGCGCGATTTAAACGCGGTAAAAGTATGGGCGGGGGAACAGAATTTGCTCCCGGATTCCAAACTCTACCAGGCCGCCACAAAGGATGTGTCCTATTTGCGTACGAATTTAAAAAAGGTGGACGTGCTGATTGACAGAAATGTCGTGCACGTTAATTCCGTGCCGTATGCCAAATTATTGCGCGGCAAAAACCGCATTTTTATTGCGACGGAGTGGAACGAAGGTGCTAAGTTGCAACTTTCCAACTTGCTCACGAATTTACGGATGTTAAACCCGGAGAAACAAATTGTAGTGGCGAGCCCATATTTCCCGGCGGCAGGAACATACAAATCTGGCTCATATATGGCTTTCCAGCAAAAAAATGGTTCCGATGCGTTTGTGAAAACCGTCTTGCGCGATTCCAACGCAATGCTAATTCCGCTGGCGACCGAAGAGGGTGCTACGGTGCAAAACACCTTGGCCTCTTGGAGCGATGAATTGCAGCCCTATTACGCGGCGGCGTCGTTCGGTAAGACGGACGAAGTACTGGTAATTATCGCCCAGCCGATGTTTATTGAAGGCGGCGCGGGTTCTCTGCGCCGGGCGCATATGCACTCCCCGCTTTTGAATAGGGACCAATCGGTTACGTTTTCTATCCGCACCAAGGACGAAAATAATTTGACCGATTACAAATGGGGCATTTTGGCTACCAGTGTAAGACGCCTGTTGCCACCGCCGTATGTTTCCGGCTGGACGCAAAACGCCTTTGTTGATACCGTTGCGCCGGAACTTTCCGATGCGGTAGGCACGGATATCTTTATCCGTGTGTGCCCGAAAGTGGTAAGCAACCGTCCTCAGCAATAAAAAATTTTACGGAAGAAAAAGCCGCCCTTTACCGGGCGGCTTTTTTGTGCGTTTTTATACATAAAAAACGGGGTTGCCCGAAAGCAACCCCGCAAAAGTAAAGAGGCTTTTATTTGAAACTGGCGGTTCCCAATTTCTGTTGCAAGTAGGTCTTCAAGCCGGACGGGTCGCCCGTGTGAGAAATAGCCTCTTGGTAACTGATTTGCTTGCGGATGTACAAATCGCCCAACGCCTGGTTCATTGTAATCATACCCATACCTACGCTGGTTTGCATCGTGGAGATAATCTGCTCGGCCTTTCCGTCGCGGATTAAACTGCGCACGGCGGAGTTGGCAAGCAACACCTCGCACGCCATTGCGCGCCCGCCCGTTAAGGTGGGGATTAACTGCTGGGACAAAATAGCCTCCAACACGAAGGACAACTGCGTGCGGATTTGCGGCTGTTGGTTGGCCGGGAAGACGTCAATAATACGGTTGATGGACTGCACGGCGTCGTTGGTGTGCAAGGTGGCAAACACCAAGTGCCCGGTTTCGGCCAAGGTAAGGCAGGCTTCCATTGTTTCACGGTCGCGCAACTCGCCGACCAGAATAATATCCGGGTCCTGACGCAAAAAGTGTTTTAAGGCATCGGCGAACGAAAGGGTATCGGCACCCACTTCGCGCTGGTTGACGATACTGCGTTTGTGCGGGTGTACGAATTCAATAGGATCTTCTACCGTCATAATGTGGTTGCTTTCGTTCATATTCAGGTAGTTAATCATACTGGCCAAAGACGTTGATTTACCGGACCCCGTGCACCCCGTTACCAACACAAGGCCTTTGTTTAACTTCATAATGTTATATACCACGGGCGGTAAGTTGAGTTGTTCAAAGGATTTAAATTCGTTCGGAATAGAACGCAAGGCCGCGGCCACGCAACCTTTTTGTTTATAGACGTTTACACGAAGACGCCCCAGCGATTTAAGGCCGATAGAGCAGTCCAACTCCAATTTATCTTCAAACTGCTGGCGTTGGTCGTCCGTTAAAATGGAATAAATTAACGTCTGGGCGGTTTCCTTGGTTAAGGCTTCAAACGGAGTGGCGTACAAGCGGCCCTGAATACGCAGCACGGGCGGTACCCCTACCGTTAAGTGAATATCGGAAGCGTTTTTGGCTTTCATCATTTTGAACAAGTCGTCCATCAATATCATATATAACCCTCGTAGTTATTGAATTTTGCCCAGCAAATCCAGCGCCACATTGTTTAGCGCGCCGGTTAAAGTTCCTTTTGAAACATCCGCCTGGAAGACATATACAATGGGTTCCATGCGGGTTTTGGTTAATCTGTATTTTACAATATATGCGTTTTTATGCAAAGGTTCAGCGGACCAATTCCCGGTGTATCCCTGGGAAAGTTTGTCCCGGTACAGGCGGTCCAAATACGCGGCCACTGTACCGCGCCCGCCGGAAAGCGTATAGTTTTGCACCGCTGATAAAGCCTTGTCCGCGGCGGAAACCGTTTGCGGTTTAACCGCAGGCGGCGGGGCAGGCGGTAAAATTTCCTGCTCTGTGGCAGATATGGTTTTTTCTTCCGGCACCAGTTCGGTGGATACCGGGGCGTTTTGCGCGGTTTTTTTCTGTCCGTCTGCGGGGGCTTGGTTAAACATTAATACCAGTCCTAGCGCAATTAAGGCCACCAGTACCGCTAAGGCCGCCATTGCCTTTTTGTTGTTGCGGGTGGCGGCGATGCGCTCGTTTTGCGTATCGGTTAAAAATTGTTGAATTTCCGGCGTGGGTTTTAGCCGCGGGCGCACTTGGTTGACTTCCGGTATTACGGGCACGCTTTTAATGGGTTCCTGTATTTCCGGTGTGGCCTTTACCTTTAAGGCACCTACCAAAATATCCTCTACGGGCTCGGTGCCGGGTTGAGCCAGTTTTTCCACCTCGCCCTCTTGGTTGGCGGCGGGTTCGTCGGGCGTTTCCAGCACGATAGTTGTCGCCGGGTCCGGCTCCGCCTTTGTTTCTTGCGGGGCAGGCGCGGGCTGGTCCGCGTGCGGCGTAACAGGTTCCTCTGCGGAAATTTCCGGCTCGTCTTGTGCTGGTTGAACAGGTGCCTCTGTTACAGGGTCGTGTTCGTTCCCCGTCGGGGCAGAAATTTCGTCAGTTAAAGGGGGGAAAACTACGGTTTCCACCGGGCCTTGCGGCATAGGCTGTAACTCGCTTTCGGGTTGATCCACTACGGGCAAGGTAAACGTAGGGGCCGCTTCCGTTTGTTCGTTTTTTTGTTCGGTGGATTTCGTCGGCTCGGTTTCCGTTAATTCAGGTTCCGCTTCTTGCGCAGGCTGGGCCGTTTGTTCCGTCTCGGCTTCTGCTTGCTCGGGTTCGGATTGAGCCTCTTCCTCGGAGGGCTCATCCGGTAAAATCTGTGTTTTGGCCCCGTGAACGGTTAGTTCCATTTCCTCTTCCGGCTCGGCGGACATAGGGATAGAAGCGGGTTCCGGCTCTTTTTCTTGTACCGGTGCAGGCGGCGGAACAGGCTGCTCTTTTGCGGGAGCAGCAGGAGCCTGCTCAACCTTGGCTTGCGGTTCCTCTTCCGGCTCCCCGGTAAATTCGTCAAAGGGGTCTTTATCCAACACCTTATCGGCGGGCGGAGTGGTTTTGTTAAATTGTTTGGCTAGGGCCCGGGCCAAGTTCATATCCGAATTTTCGTTCGGGTCCGGGATGCCCAAAATATTGCCCAAGTCGCCCCCTTGCATATTGTTAAAATAATCCTCAATCGGGCCGGGTTTTGCGGGCTTTTGGGGCATTTGGAGCGAAGACGGCGGTTCTGTGGGCGGTTCCTGCGGCTCGGACAAGGGGGAACGCTCCTTTAAAAGCGTGTCCATTTCCTTATCAAAGGTATCGGTGTCTAATTCTTCTTCGGCAGGCGCAGATGTGGTGGCTAACTCCTCAAAGGCGGAGGCCATTTTCCAACTGTCTTCTTGGTCGCTGGTGTTTTCGGGGCAGACTAAACTGGTGGGGGCGAAGCCGGGCCGCGCCGCAAGTTCCTGCGGCGTAAACGGCCCGACTACATCACTTCCGTCAAAAAGCCAATATTTCACGGCTCTCCCTGCCCCTGGGGCGGTGCTGTTATTTGCAGAATTTCAGCGCGTTATTTAAGCGCGCGAGGACTTTTTCCTTACCCATATATTCCAACATTTTGAACAAGGTCGGTCCGTGCGTGCGGCCGGAAACGGCCACGCGTACCGGGTGGAAGATTTGTCCGGCCTTCATCCCGTTGGCTTTGGCATAGGCGCGTGCGGCTGTTTCCAAGTTGGCTTCGGTGAAGTCGGTTAAATCGCCGTACACTTTAATAATGCCTTCCAACACTTGTTTGGCTTCGGGCTTGGCAAATACTTTATCCAGGGCTTCCTGTTCAAATACGGGTTCTTCAAAGAAGAAGCGGATTAAATCCGGGATTTCGGTTAAGAGTTTATATTTTTCCTGTTCCAAACCGATAATGCCTTCCAGTTTGGCGCGGTCCACGCCGGATACGTTAATGCCCGCTTTCTCAATAAACGGCATAGCCAAATCGGTCAAGCGGTTTAAGGGCGTAGCGCGGATATATTCCCCGTTCATCCAGTTCAGTTTTTCCGGGTCCATTACGGCCGGGCTGGGCTGGCAGCCGGAGATATCAAATTTCTCTTCCAGTTCGCCGGGTTTAAAGAGTTGCTGGGAATCGGGCGTAGCCCAACCGAGCAAAGCCAAGTAGTTTTTAAGCGCTTCGGGCAAATAACCCATATTGCGAAATTCCACTACGTTGGTTGCGCCGTGGCGTTTGGAAAGTTTTTTACCGTCCGGTCCGTGAATCATAGACAAGTGGGCGAAAATCGGTTCCTTCCAGCCCAAGGCGTGATAAATTTGAATCTGCGCCGGGGTGTTGGAAATGTGGTCGTCGCCACGGATGACGTGCGTCATACGCATTAAATGGTCGTCCACTACTACGGCAAAGTTGTAGGTGGGGTAACCGCTCGTTTTTTGGATGACGAGGTCGTACAAATCCTTGCTGGCAAATTTAACGTGCCCGCGGATCATATCGTCCCACTCCACGTCGCCTTCCTGCGGCATACGGAAGCGGATAACGTATTTGCGGCCTTGGGCTTCCAACTCTTTTTGCTGTTCTGCCGTCAGGTGGCTGCACTTGCCGCTGTATTTGGGCGGGCGGTGTTCAGCCAAGCATTTTTGGCGGTTTTCTTCCAATTCTTCCTCGGTGCAATAGCATTTATAGGCTTTGCCTTCGGCTAACAGTTGGTCAATGTATTTTTTGTAAATGCCCATATCGGCACGTTGGGCCTGGTAGTACGGAAAGTCCGGCCCCTTGTTGGTACCGTCGGGCATCGGGCCTTCGTCCCAGTTCAAATTCATCCATTGCATACCTTCAAAGATAGCGTCGGTAGAGGCCTGCGTGGAGCGTTCCTCGTCTGTATCTTCAATGCGGAGTAAAAAAGTGCCTTTATTTTTTTTAGCGAAAAGGTAGTTGAAAAGCGCGGTGCGCACGCCGCCGATGTGCAAGAAACCAGTCGGGGACGGGGCAAATCTAACTCTTACGGTCATAGTGTTGTTATGTCCTCTTTTAAATATGATACGTATATAGGTATATTATACTTATTATGGAAAATTTTTTAAAATATAAAAAAGAGTTTTTTAGAAAAAGGAGGAGTTTGTGGGAGCATTTTTTGTGGTATCCTCGGTGATTATGTGGCTGATGCAGGTAACCATTGGGGCTTGGTTGTTTACGTCGTTTCCGCAGATTGGGTGGAAATACCCGGTTGTATTATTACCTGTTTTATTCTCGGTACTGATGTTTGGGGGGCTTGGTTATACGCGCACGCATTGGGGCGTATGGGAAAGTTGGCTTTATTATTTTGCCTATGCTTGGATGGGGCTCGTATTTTTAGGCTTTTGCATTTGCGCGGGTTTTGCCGTACTGCATTGGATTTTAAATTTGTGCCATTTGCATTGCCGCGTATGGCTGGGGGTTTTAAGCGTGGGCACAATGGCTGTCGTATTTGGTATGGCAATTTACGGGGGAATTTCTTCCCCGAAGTTAAAACATATTTCCGTAACCGTGCCTGGTGCGCCAAAAATGAAACTAGCCCTCTTGTCCGATTCCCACTTGGGGATGGGCGTATCGTACAAGCGGTTTGATAAGGCGATGAGCCGTATTGAGGCTGAAAAGCCGGATGCTTTGCTTGTTTTGGGGGATGTGTTTGAATACGGCCCGTCGCGCGAAAAATACGCCGAACGCATTAAAAATTTAGTTACCCCACAGGGCACTTATGGCGTTTTTGGCAACCACGAGTATTATGTCGGGTACGAAAACTCCAAGGAATTTTTTAAAGAAGCGGGCATTACTCTTTTGGAAAACGACCTTGTCCAAATGCCTAACGGCATTCAAGTGGCGGGCATAAAAGACGCCAAAACCGTGCGTATGACCGCCCAAGAGGCCGAAGATGTGCTTAAAAAAGCGGATAACAAAAAGCCGCTTATCTTTTTAAGTCATACGCCTGTGTTTGCCGAAGAAGCCGCCCTGCACGGGGCCGCTTTAATGTTTAGCGGGCACACCCACAACGGGCAGATTTTCCCTTTCAAATATTTAGTGCTCTTGCAATTTCCGCGTGTGTATGGGTTGTTTGAAGTGGAACAAATGAAATTCTACATTACGTCCGGTATGTTCTATTGGGGAATTCCGTTGCGCTTTTTGGCTCCGGCGGAAATTCCGGTGGTAGAGGTTAATTACTGATGAAAAAACTCCTGCTGTCCGCGCTGCTTTTTTGTGTGTTACCGTTAGCGGCCGAAACGCGCTTTGAGGATTTGACCCCGCAGGAAAAACTGGGGCAGACCTTGGTGGTGTTTGTGGACGTGGACAGCGCGGAACAGGTGCGCCCGGCGATTGAGCAGGGCAAAATTGGCGGGGTGCTTATCCAATGGGGAAATTACTCGCTGGCGGAAACCAAAAAATTGGTGGATAAACTCCAATCTTGGACCGCCGTCAGCCCGCACAAAATTCCGCTGTTTATTTCTATTGATTACGAGGGAGGAACGGTCTATACGCCCATTACGTTGGGGTTTGACTATTTGCCTACCAATATGATGCTCTCCGCCGCGCGCGACGAAGAGGGCGCGGCCGCCATAGCCTATTTGGCAGGATTAGAGTTGCGCCGCGCGGGTGTGCATATCAATTTTTCCCCGGTGCTGGATGTAAACAGCAATCCGCATAACCCTATTATCGGCGTGCGCTCCTTCGGCTCCGACCCGGCCAGCGTAACGCGTATGGGCAGTGCGCTTATTAACGGCTTTAAGGCGGCGGATATCGTTAGCGTGGTAAAGCATTTCCCGGGCCACGGCGATACATCGGCCGATTCCCATTACGACGTGCCCGTCGTGCGGGCCAGTTATTCACAACTGCAAAAAATTCATTTGGCTCCGTTTGAAGCCGCCGTTAAACAAGGCGTGCCCGGCGTGATGACGGGGCACATCTTATACCCGGCGTTAGACAGCAAAAATGTAGCCACGTTTTCGCGCCCGATTTTGCAGGATTTACTGCGCGGGAAAATGGGCTTTAAGGGGCTAATTGTAACCGACAGTTTGGATATGAAGAGCGCCACCACTTATTGCACGATTGCCGGGTGTGCCGTGCGCGCGCTGGAAAGCGGGGCGGATATGATTTTACTCGGGCGGTATGTAAAGCCCGTATCGGTCTTTGACCAAGTGTGGCGCGATGTGCAAGCCAAACATTTGGAGCCCGTGGTGGAGGAAGCCGCCCGCAAAGTGTTTGCGTTAAAAAAGCAAATGGGGTTATTAGATAATTCCCGCGCGGTTCCTGCGCCGATTGAAGAGGCGTATCATACGGCGTTGGCCAAAATCAGCGCGGAATCGGTAACCTTGGTGCGCGACAGAAAGAAATTGCTTCCGTTTAAACCCGCTTCCAATAAAAAACCGACGGTGTGTGCGGTGTTTTTTGCTCCGGCTCGCTTTGCAGACCAACTGATGAATTTTTCCAAACCGTTCTTGCAAAAGGGGTGGACGATACGCAGTTACAATGCGGCCTTAACCCCGCGCAAAAAGGACAGCCAGCGCGCCGCCGCGTGCGCCAAAGGGGCCGATTTGCTGATTGTAACCAGTTTGCAATGGGCCGATAAAACCAATATCAACCAAAAAAACGCCATTAACGGCTTGATAGAGGAAAACCCGAACACGGTGTTTATCTCCACGATGAGCCCGTACGATATAAAAAATTACCCGGAGGCGGACGTGGTTATGGCCACCTACGGGTTAAATAAATATGTCTTGCAAACGGCTGCGGACATTATTTTGGGCAACCAATCCGCCCAGGGCGTATTGCCCGTTGCCTTGCCGGACGTACAGGATTAAGACTTCTTTTCCTGCCGTTTGGCGTTGATAAATTCATACACCGCGGGCAAAAGCGAAAGCACAATAATCGCTACAATTACATAGTGAAAATGATTTTGAACGACGGGCAAATCGGCAAAGAAATAACCGCCCAGCGTAAAGAGTAGCACCCACAGCGCGGCGCCGATTAAGTTAAACGAAGCAAAATGGAAGTACGTCATTTTGCCAATACCTGCCACAAACGGCGCAAATGTGCGGATAATGGGGATAAAACGCGCCAAAATAATGGTTTTGCCGCCGTATTTTTCGTAAAACGCGTGAGCCTTATTTAGGTGGTCTTTATTTAAAAAGATACTGTCTTTTTTGGTAAATACTTTGGGACCCAGCCATTTACCGATTTCATAATTGCAACAATCTCCCAATACCGCCGCCGCAAAAACGACAGGCATCAGCCAAGGCAGGTTAATTGCGCTGTCGTGCGAGGCCGCCAAGGCCCCACAGGCAAACAATAGAGAGTCGCCCGGCAAAAAGGGCGTAACCACAAGCCCCGTTTCGCAAAAGACGACCGCAAAAATAACGATATAGAGCCAAATACCCATCCAGGCGGCCCAAGTGTTCAAATGCACGTCCAAGTGCAAGAAAATATCTGCTAGTTGCGCTAAAAATTCCATATAGTAATTGTAGCAAAATAAATTTGTGCCCGACGGGCTCATAATATGGTATAATTTTTATAGTTACCTACCGGTAAGTAAATATAACGAAGAGAGAGGAAGAAATGAAAAAATTTTTAGCCGTTGCCGTATGCTTGTTGGGTTTTGCGTTTAGTGCGCAGGCCCGCGCCTATCAAACGGGTGATGTTTTATTGGGAGCGGCGTTTGTGGCCTCTCCGCTTGAATTAGGGACCGATTGGGGCGAGGTAAATGTAGATGACCAAACGGATAATATTTCGCACGATGCCAAACTGGGGCATCCGGGCCTTGGGGGCGAAATTTCCGCCTTGTACTTTGTGCATCCGCGCGTAGCCTTGGGCGTACTGGCGGAAGACCAAAATTTTGATACCGACCTTTCCAGCGGTTGGGAAATAAACACCAGCACCCGCCAGCGCAATTATATGTTGGCCTCGCGCGTGTTTTTGACCGATACGGAAAATTTGTATAAGGTTTATTTGCCCTTGGCCGTCGGTGTGGCTCGTACCGATATGACGGTGGATTTTGCCACGAACGAACATTTCCGCTATACTGGCTTTGCGGGGCATGCCGGTTTAGGGGTAGAACGCGCTTTAACGGACCGCTGGGCTGTGGATTTGGAAGTGCGCTACAACGTAAACCGCTTCCACGCTTCTAAACAGATTTCCTCGGGCCCGCACGCGGGGCACCACGTTACCATTTATCCGCGCGCGGCGTATGTAACTGCGTCCGCTCGGGTGTTGTACCGGATTTAAGTATCGGGGGGTAGAACCGATAAAAAGGGGCGGCTTTTACAAGCCGCCCCTTTTGCTATTTGTTAAAAAGTGTTAGCAAAATGCCCTTTAAAACAATTTTAGGGTCGGATGCCGTAGAAGATTTAAAGGCGCTGTCTGCGTCAATAATGCGGTTTAGCGCGTTTAAAAAATTTTTGGAAGGGGGGAACATCCGGGCCGAACTGACAAGTCGGTTTTCCCAGTACATTAGGCCTGCCGCGCGCAAAATTTCGGATGGGGCCATACCGGCTTCGGATAAGCGTTTAATGCGCGCCATTTTTAAAATAGGGAACGTCATTTTGCTCAAAATGCCCACAGGTTCCTCGCCGTCGTCCACCAGTTTATCCACCAGTTGTACGGCGCGGGTTTTGTTGCAGGCGGTAATCGCGTTAGACAGTTCAAAGGGGTTTTCCTCTTTGCTAAAACCGACACAGGCCAGTACATCGTCCTTGGTAATGGTCTTATTTTCCCTATCTAGGGTGTAGAGGTACAACTTTTCTATTTCGTTATCCAGGGCCGCCAGTTCTCCGCCAATGCTTTCGCACAGTAAATCCACGGAATCAAAATCCGCCTTTAAGCCCTTTTCCTGCATTTTTTGGCGGACCCAAGTATTTAAATCGTCTTTTTTGAGTTCCTCAAAACTAACCACGCGCCCGGCGTCGGAGCAGATTTCCGCCAGCACCTTTTCCGTCTTCATCTTTTTAGAATCGTTATGCGTTAAAATAAGCGTGGTGGTGGGGAGCGGGTTATCCAAATAGCGGATGAGGGCTTCCTTGGGCTCCTTGCGCAGTTTTTCTATGCCCGTCAGCACGATAAGGCGCGCATCGGAAAATACCGGGGCCGTATTGGCTAAGGCGAGTACCTCGCCGAGGTCCGCTTTGTCCGCTTCGCTTTGAAAAGCGTTAAAATCGTCCGGGTGGAGAATTTCGCGGATTTTCTTAATAATTAAATTTTTGCGATAGACATCTTCCCCCGTCAGTAAATAGACGGGGGATATGATATTTTGTGCAAGTTCTGCGGATAATTTTTCGGCGGTAATTTTAGGCATTTTTAGTGCGTAATGGTGGTATATTCCGGGTTGTTCATTACTTTCTTTTTGTTTTCGCTCATTACCGAGCCAAAACCGTCCACCGTGCGTTTGACGATGTCTTTGGATAGTTTTTCAAAGACCACATCGCGCGCCTGTACTTCCGTCATCCCGCCCGGAAGCGTGGATGCCGAGTAAATTTGCGTACCCAAAAAGGCGGGCTCGCGCCATACGGGGGCATTGGTGGTTTTATCCATAAACACCACATCCAGCCAAATATCCATACGGTAAACGGTGGGGATTAATTGGCTGTCGTACTGAATCGGCACGTTTAAATAGCGCGAAATGGTGGTAACAACCACGCCCTCGGCGTTGGAATTTTCGGAAACGATTTGATAGGAACCGTTGCGCAAAAATTCGTCGTAAAGTTCGTTGTAAAATTTATCTTCCAGCGCAAATACTTCCGTTTTGTTTAGAATAGGCCGTACCGCAATTTTTTTGATATGCTGCGGCATAATTTGGGCCTGCGGTTTATACACAGCCCCTTCGCTGGCGCAAGCGGCCAACGCCGCTACGGCACACAAGGCACAGATAAATTTCTTCATACAGACTCCCTTTATTTTTTAGGTGCGGCCACAATGCTTACCATACGGCCGGGCACGACGATAATTTTTTTGATTTCCAACCCCTCCAAACTGCGGGTAACCTTGGGGCTGGCAAGCGCAATTTTTTCAATTTCTGCGCGTTCGGCGTTTCTGGGTACGGACACGCGGTCGCGCACCTTGCCGTTTACCTGCACGCCGATTTCGGCGGTATCGTCCTGCATTAAGGCTTCGTTGGGTTTCGGCCAGGCCGATTTAACTACAAAGCCCTCGTAGCCCTTTTGTTGCCAGATTTCCTCAGTCAGGTGCGGGGCAAACGGGTGCAGCAGTTTCAGGAATGTTTGGAACATATCCTGGCTGATTTGCGGCAGTTTGCTGATGTCGTTAAACAACACCATTAAAGAGGAAATAGCCGTGTTAAAGCGGAAGTTTTCAATATCTTCGCCTACCTTGGCAATGGTTTTATTCTTTAAAATTTCGCTCTTGCGCGGGTCGGCTTCGGTTACGGTTTTGACCGTGTCCGCCCAACCGCAAACGCGTTTTAAGAAGCGCGTTACGCCTTCAATCCCCTTCATATCCCAAGGTTTGCTGGCCTCAAACGGGCCCATAAACATTTCGTACATACGGAACGCATCGGCGCCGTACTGCGTAAGGATATCGTCGGGGTTGACGACGTTCTTTTTGGATTTGGACATCTTTTCCACCATAGGGGAAAGTTCCTCTCCGGTGGTTTTTAAATAGGCTTTGCCGTCTTTAAAATCAATTTCGTCATAGCCGTGGTAGTTGCCCATTTTGTCGCGGTACGAGAAGGCCAAAATCATCCCTTGGTGGCGCAACTTGTGGAACGGTTCCTTGTGGCTGACGTAGCCCAAATCGTAGAGTACGCGGTGCCAGAAGCGGGCATAAAGCAGGTGGAGTACGGCGTGTTCCGCGCCGCCAATATAGCAATCCACCGGGCCGTAGGCTTTTTCAATGGCCGGGTCCACAAAAATTTTATCGTTGTGCGGGTCCATATAGCGCAGGTAGTACCAGCAGGAGCCTGCCCATTGGGGCATAGTATTGGTTTCGCGCTTGGCCGGGCCGCCGCAATGCGGGCAGGTGGTGTTGACCCAACTGTCCACCGTAGCCAAGGGGGATTCCCCGGTGCCGGAGGGTTCAAATTTCTCTACTTCCGGCAGCGTAAGCGGCAGCTGGTCTTCCGGCAACGGCACTACCCCGCATTTGGGGCAATGCACTATCGGAATCGGTTCGCCCCAGTAGCGTTGGCGGGCAAACACCCAGTCGCGCAGTTTATAGGTGGTTTTGGCCTTGCCTAAACCGCGTTCGGTGAGCCACTTAATCATAGCGGCTTTGGATTCTTTTACGCGCAGGCCGTTTAAAAAGCCGGAGTTAATGAGTTCCCCGTCGCCCGTGAAGGCTTCCTTTTCCACGCCTTGTTCGCTTTTAATCACTTCAATAATTTCAAGACCGAATTTCTTGGCAAATGCGTAGTCGCGTTCGTCGTGGGCGGGCACGGCCATAATGGCCCCCGTGCCGTAACCCATAAGCACATAGTCGGACGTCCACACCGGGATTTTTTTACCGTTTACCGGGTTAATGGCATACGCCCCTGTAAATACGCCCGTTTTAATTTTGTTTAAGTCGCCGCGTTCCAAGTCGCTCTTTTTGGCGGCTTCGGCCTGATAGGCGGATACTGCGGCTTGTTGGGCGGGCGTTACGATTTTTTTTAGAATCGGGTGTTCGGGCGAAACCACCATATAGGTGGCGCCGAAGAGCGTGTCCGGGCGGGTAGTAAAGACGGTTAAAGTCTCGTCCGCGCCGTCCACCTTAAAGGTTACTTCGGCCCCGTTGGATTTGCCAATCCAGTTACGCTGCATCGCCAGCGTGCTTTCCGGCCAGTCCAATTCGTCCAAGCCTTCCAGCAGTTTTTCGGCGTAATCGGTAATGCGCAAAATCCATTGGCGCAGGGCCTTGCGTTCAATTTCGTGGCCGCAGCGTTCGCACTTGCCGTTAAAGACTTCTTCGTTGGCGAGCCCCGTTTTGCACGAGGGACACCAGTTTATCGGTACGGTGGATTCGTAGGCCAGGCCCTTTTTAAAGAGTTGCAGGAAAATCCATTGCGTCCATTTATAATACTTGGGGTCCGTGGTGTCAATTTCCCGGTTCCAGTCGTACGCGAGACCGATGGATTTAATTTGGCGTTTAAAATTTTGAATATTTTTATGAGTGGTAATCCGCGGATGAATCCCCGTGGAAATAGCATAGTTTTCCGCGGGCAGGCCGAACGCGTCCCACCCCATCGGGTGCAGTACGTCGTAGCCGTTCATTAGTTTGTAGCGAACAAGGATGTCGGAAGCGGTGTATCCTTCCGGGTGGCCGACGTGCAGGCCCGCGCCCGACGGATACGGGAACATATCCAGACAATAAAACTTTTTGCCTTTCGGCATTTTGGGGCTGGCAAAAAGGTTTGCTTTTTCCCAGCGTTCTTGTTGCTTTTTATCAATTTGCGGAAAGTTATCAATACTCATAATACCTTTATTTTAACAATTTTTCAGGGGAAAGGGCAGTCTTTTTGCGGGAGAAACGCTTATTCGGGGCGGCGTTTTAAAAAGGCGGCGATTTCTTGCGGGTCGCCTAAAAAGTAATCTTGGGTTGCGTGATAGGTTTTATCTAACTCCATTACCCACGGGGTGGCGGGCGGAACAACCAGTTTTTCTACGGCTTTGGGCGGCAAGTTTTTGAAATAGACGGCAAGGGCGCGCAGTAAATCCTCGTGTGCGGCTACTAATTGGACGTCATAGCGTGCAAAGGCCGGAAAAACCACTTGGGTAAAAAAGCCAAGGGCCCGCTGTTGGGCTTGCTGTAAGGATTCCCCGTTAGGCGGTGTAACACCGGGCGGAACCAGTTGGTAAGCGGCCGCATTGTCCGCAGCGGGCGGTGGGGCACAAAAGAACATCTGCCGCCAAGAAAGCACCGCGGTAAGCCCGTATTTATGGGCGGCCTCTTGGCGGGTTTTATCTTGTAAATCGCCATAGTGGCGCTCGTTTAGCCGCCAATCGGTTTGTAAGGGGATTTTATAGGGCATCCCGGCCAAAACAGCCTGCGCGGTTTGGCGGGCGCGAAGTAAACAGGAGGAATAGGTAGCCTGTGGAAACAGACCGGCTTCTTTTAATAATTCCCCGGCTTGCGCGGCTTGGGCGTGCCCTTGCGTGGTCAGCGGGGCATCGGCCCAACCTGTAAAGCGGTGGGCTAAATTATAGGTGCTTTGCCCGTGGCGCAGTAAAATGAGTTTCTTCATAATTAGCCGTGCGGGTGATATTTTTTGTGCTTGGCCTTTAAGTCGCTTACGTCCAAGTGCGTGTAGATTTGGGTTGTCGTCAAATTGGCGTGGCCCAGCATTTCCTGCAAACTCCTTAAATCGGCCCCGCCCTGTAACAGGTGCGAAGCAAAGGTGTGGCGGAAGAGGTGCGGGTGGAGCGGCTGGGAGATATTGGCCTTGCGCCCTAAGGCGGCGAGGTCCTTCCATACGGACACGCGGCTTATCTTTTTACCGTTTTTGTTTAAAAACAGTTCGGAATCCACCTCTTTGGCCGCAAAGTGTGCCTCGCGCTCTGCCAGGTATTGCTTAATGCGTTCCACCGCGCGGTCGTGTATCGGCACAAAGCGTTGCTTCCCGCCCTTACCTAGTGCTAAAACCCACTTTTCCACCAGGTTTACGTTTTCCAGCCGCAGGTTGATAAGTTCGCTTACGCGCAGGCCCGCCGCATACAAAAGTTCAATAATGGTTACGGTGCGGATTTCGTCAAATTTTTCGGCCGGGTAGGAAAGGAGTCTATCCATTTCCTCGCGCGTGAGTTGGGTGGGGATTTTTTGCGCCAGTTTGGGCGATTTTAAAAAGCGGGTCGGGTCGTCCTTTATTTTTTCCTCAATCAGCAGAAATTTATAAAAGCATTTAACGGCTTCCATTTTGCGGAAAATGCTCGTAGCGGCCAGTTTTTCAATGACGCGCAACTGGTAGTTGTATTGGTCCAAAAATTCGGGCGTAATAGTTAAGGGGTCCTTTTCGTTGGCCTCGCAATATTCCAAAAAGTGTTCCGCGTCGCTGCCGTAGGATGCGGTGGTGTTGGGCGAGAGTTGGCGCTCAAAGGTTAAATGGTTTTTAAAATCTTCCAGTAAGGTTTGGTTAGTCATTTTCAATAATCCGTCCCGGTTTGGCGGATAAAATGCAAATATCCGGCGCAAAAATAAGCGGCTCTTGGGCTTCTTCCAGTCCGTAGGTGGTTTCCGTAAAAATAAGGTGCTGAACCGAGCAAACCGGGATTAACACGGGCAGTTTTTCACCCGTGAACGCAAGTTCGCGGTTTTGTAAGGTAAGCGGAATTAATTCCAACGCGTAATTTTTAGGCGCGTAAAAGGTGTACATCACTTGCAAAGCGGCGGGCGGATAGCCCGTTTTTGCCGTATCTACTAACAGTGTATGGCGTTTTTCCACCTGGGTTAAATGCGTGAGCGCGTTTTTAAGCCCGGTGGGCTCTTGCTTGGCGTTATGCACAAATTCCCAATGCTCGCCTATCCAACCCATCAGCAAAAGCGGCAGTAGGACAATTAATATTTTATGCCGCGCTTGCAAATGAAACAGGGCATAAGCCAGCAACAATAAAAAGGACGGCATTGCGGCCAAAAAGTAACGGTCTAGCCACAGGTTGTATTTGTGCGAAACTGCCGCCACCACACCTAATAAAATAAGGCTTTGGCCCAAGGGCAAAATAAAATCGGTGCGGAGTAAGAGCGTTTTTTTGTAGGCAAATAAGATAGAGGTGCCCGCCAAAACGGTTAAAATAACAAGCCCGCCCAAGAGCCGGTCCGAGCCAAAGAGAAATTGAGCAATTTCAAAACTGGCTTGTAAGGGAGGAGTAGCGTACCACCACGAGGAGCCGGGGGCGGACATTAGCGTTACCGTATGATACACCCACGGCAGCCAGCACGCAAAAACGGCGGCGGTTCCCCAAAAAACAGTTTTGCGTCCTGTTTTAAAATAGCAAGCATAGAAGAATATAAGTAGTGCCGTGATAAAAAAGAGCGCGGACGAAAAGTAATGCAGGTACGCGGCAAACAGCCCGGTAAGGAAAAACGCCGCCCAACGTTTTGCGGACGGTTTTTTGCGGGTGGACAATAAGTCCAAAAGTGAAAGCGCCTGCAAGGTAAACGCCGATACCGCCAGCACCGCAAACGAATAGGCGCGGATTACGCCCGCAAATTGCACCAAGGCAAACGAGCCTGCCATTAGCGCGGTGAAAATAAAGCGTTGGATAGAACTCCACCGTCTGGGCGCCAAAAACCAAACCAAGGGAATCGTAGCGGCCGAGACAAGCGCGCTTAACAGGCGCATATAAAAGGGCGTTAGCGGGAAGAGGTGGTTCCAGCCGTAAAGGATAAAGTTATAAAGCGGCAGGTTGACGTCTTTTAACAGCATTTCCCGCCAAATGTACGCCCACGAAAATCCCGGGAAAGCCGTAGCCATAGAGTAGAGTTCGTCATACAGCAGGCCCAAATGCAGGAGCGCGAAGCGTTGGCAGAACATATAAACGCCCAGCACGCCGGATACCGCGAGCGAAACGGCCGTGATAATGGAATAAAGTTTCTTCATACAGGTTATCCATATTATAGAAAATTCCGTTTGAGGGAAGGGACAAAGCGTGCGGACCGACGGTTCAGAATGCCCCCATTTTTATAATGGCCTTGTTTGTTTGCAACATTGCAAAAATAGTGTGGCTCTATTAATCAAAAGGGTGCGACCTAGTGGCGACCTGCACGGTGCGGCGCGCAGGGTCATCCCCGAAGGTTTTTGTCGGGGATCTGTCGGTTTGTAAGAGGGAGACAACAACTAACAACAGATTCCCGACTACGACACTCGGGAATGACAACGGTAATTTATAACGAATCAGGCCCCGCGGAAAGCGGGGCCTTGTGATATACAGATTATTTCTTTGTAACCTTTTTCGGTTCTTTGGCGGGTTCGGCTTGAGCTTGTTCCGCCGCGTCGGCTTTTTTGCCGTTGTAGTGGTGGCCGAGATATTTTACATACAATTTATCTTCAATCTCGGCGGCCAGTTCGGGGTTGTCCTTTAAATACTGGCGGGCGTTTTCGGCGCCTTGGCCCAGTTTTTCATCCCCATAGATAAACCAACTGCCACTTTTTTCAATAAATCCGGCCTCTACGCCCTTATCAATAATACAGGCTTCGCGCGAAATACCGTGGCCGAGAATCATCGTAAATTCGGCTTGGCGGTACGGCGGCGCCACTTTATTTTTGGTTACTTTGGCGCGTACGCGGGTGCCGATGACTTCGTCGCCCTTTTTTAGGTTTTCAATGCGGCGTACATCAATGCGGACGGACGCGTAAAATTTAAGCGCAAGTCCGCCAGGGGTGGTTTCCGGGTTGCCGAACATTACGCCGATTTTTTGGCGCAACTGGTTAATAAAAATAATGCTCGTTTTGGTTTTGTTGAGCAGGCTCGTCAGTTTGCGCAGGGCCTGGCTCATCAGTCTGGCCTGCAAACCCACGTGGGCGTCGCCCATTTCGCCTTCAATTTCGGCTTTCGGCACAAGGGCCGCCACAGAGTCCACCACGATTAAATCAATCGCACCCGAGCGCACGAGTTTTTCGGCAATTTCAAGTGCCTGTTCGCCGGAATCGGGCTGGGAAACCAATAATTCATCCACGTTTACGCCCAAATTAGCGGCATAAACAGGATCTAGGGCGTGTTCCGCATCAATAAAGGCTACGGTGCCGCCCATTTTTTGCGTTTGGGCCGCCACGTGCAAGGATAACGTCGTCTTGCCGCCGGCTTCCGGCCCGTAAATTTCAATCACGCGCCCGCGCGGGAGCCCGCCCACGCCCAAGGCCAAATCCAAGGACAGCGCGCCCGTGGGGATTGCTTCCACGTTCTTTACGCCGCCTCCGCCCAGTTTGCAAATCGCTTCTTTGCCAAACGCTTTTTCAATCTGGCCCAGGGCCAAATCAAGCGCTTTTTGTTTGTTTGCGTCCATACAACTCCTCCAAGTAGGTTTAAATGGTTACGGCGTCTTTTTGTTCCACCGCCGCGCCGTGAAAGGTCAACTTTCCGGCGGATGTATCAAAATCTACAATAATTTTGGTGTGGTCCGGGTAGCGGCTGATAAGGATATTTTCCGCCAGCGGGTCTTCCAGTTCGCGCTGTAACGTGCGAAGTAAAGGGCGCGCCCCGTATTTTACGTCAAAACCCTTTTCCACCAAGAAATTCTTGGCCTCTTTCGTCAGTTCCAAGGACAGGTTTCTGTCGGCCAGTTTGTCGTCCACCTCTTCCAAGGCCAAGTCCAAAATTGCGCCGATGTTCTCTTTGGTGAGCGAGTGGAAGACCACGATTTCATCAATACGGTTGATAAATTCCGGGTTGAAGGTTTTTTTGACCTCTTCCATTACGTTCTTGCGCATATCTTGGTATTCTTGTTCCTCGGTGTGGTGCGCGGCAAAGCCTAAGGTGTTGCCTTTATTGGTAATTTCACGCGCGCCGACGTTGGACGTCATAATAATCACGCAGTTTTTAAAACTGACTTTATGGCCCAAATTGTCGCTCAAAGCCCCTTCGTCCAGCACTTGCAATAAAATATTGTAAATATCCGGGTGGGCTTTTTCCAGTTCGTCCAATACCACCACGCTATACGGTCGGCGGCGGACGGCTTCGGTAAGTTGTCCGCCTTCTTCATATCCTACATAGCCGGGCGGCGCACCAATCAGGCGCGAAACGGCAAACTTTTCCATATATTCGGACATATCCAACCGGATCATAGCGTCCTCGTCGCCAAACAGGAAGGTGGCCAAACTCTTGGCCAATTCCGTTTTGCCTACGCCCGTGGGACCTAGGAATAAAAATCCGCCAATCGGACGGTGCGGGTTTCCAAGCCCAGTGCGGTTGCGGCGAATTGCCTGCGAAACGGCCTTTACGGCATCGTTCTGCCCAATAATGCGCTCGTGGAGGTGTTCCTCCATATGCAAAATCTTATCGGTTTCGCTTTGCGTCAGGCGTGTAACCGGGATGCCCGTCCATTTGGAAGCGACAAGCGCGATGTCCTCTTCGGTTACTTGCGGGACTTGCTTGTCGTGCTCCTCGTGCCATTTTTGTTTTAAATGGTCAATATAACCCTTTAAGCGGGCTTCGGTATCCTTGGCCGCGGCGGCTTTTTCAAATTCTTTATTCGCCATTGCTTCGTCTTTTTCCTGCACGGCCTGGTTGTATTCCAGTTGTTTTTGTTTGATTTCGGGCGGGAGCGCGGCGTTTTTCAAGCGTGCGCGGGCCCCGGCTTCGTCAAACAGGTCAATGGCTTTATCCGGCATAGCGCGGTCGGTAATGTAGCGGTCCGCAATAGAGGCCGCGGCGCGGACGGCTCCGTCCGTATAGTGCACCTTGTGGTGCGCTTCGTATTTGGAGCGGACACCCTTTAAAATGTTAATGGTATCTTCCACATCCGGCGGGTCGGCCACCACGGGCTGGAAGCGGCGTTCCAAGGCGGCGTCGGTTTCAATGGATTTGCGGTATTCGTCAAAGGTGGTCGCGCCGATGCACTGCACTTCCCCGCGGGCCAAGGCCGGCTTTAAAATGTTGGCCGCGTCAATAGAACCTTCCGCCGCGCCTGCACCGATAATGGTGTGGAGTTCGTCAATAAAAATAATCGCGTCTTTGGCGGCGGCCAGTTCGTCAATAATGTTTTTTAAGCGTTGTTCAAATTCACCGCGGTATTTGGTCCCCGCCACCACGGAGGCTAAATCCAACGCCAAAATGCGCTTGTTGGAAAGCACGTCCGAAATTTCGCCTTGGGCGATTTTTTGTGCGAGCCCCTCTACAATGGCGGTCTTGCCTACGCCGGGTTCCCCGATAAGCACCGGGTTATTTTTGGTGCGGCGGGCCAAGATTTGTACCAAGCGTTCAATTTCTTCCTCGCGCCCGATAACCGGGTCCAGTTTGTTTTGGGCGGCCAGTTTGGTAAGGTCGCGCGTGTATTCGTCCAGCGTGGGCGTTTTGCTCTTGCTGACGGCGCTTTCGCGTTCTTTTTTAGGGGTGTTTAAATTGATTTCCTGAGAAAAAACGGCGTTGTCCTCGTTTAAGTCGCCGGGTTCTGCGTCGCCAATAAAGTTAAGCACGGTGTCGCGTACGGAATCCAAATTAAGGCCCAAATTGGCCAAAATTTTGCCGGCCATCCCCTCTTCCTCGCGGATGAGGCCCAGCAAAATATGCTCGGTGCCGATATGGTCCGAACCCAACATTTGGGATTCCTCTACGGATAGTTCCAGCACTTTTTTGGCACGGGGCGTAAAGGGAATTTCTCCCAGCAGCATAATCGTATCACCGATGCCCACCATTTTTTCAATTTCTTGGCGGACCTTGCGGAACGTTACGCCCAGCCCGGATAAAATTTTATTGGATACAGTGCCTTCCAAGGCGGAAAGCCCCAGCAAAATATGTTCGGTGCCCACATAGTCGTGGTTGAGGCGTTTGGCCTCTTCTTGCGCGATGAGGATAATTTTTTGCGCATTTTCGGTAAATCTTTTAGCCATCTTATTATAAACCCCTTTCAAACGATTACTACCATTATATAAAATAACGTGCCCGTCCGCGGGGATTGCCCGTGCCAGCCAAAAAGGGGGCAGACCGTAGAGCACGGGGATATTTTGTATAATACCTTATATATGGAACAAGCAATAGAACGTGCCCGCAAAATCCGGGCCATTTTAACCGACGTAGATGGTATTTTAACGGACGGAAAAGTAAACTTTTTCGTACGGGACGACGGCAAAATAGACGAATTTAAATCCTTTAATACGCAGGACGGCTTGGCTGTAATGCTCTGCAACAGTACGGATATTGTGTGCGGCATTATTACGGGCCGCCGCCACCCGACCACGGTGGACCGCGCCCGCAACTTGGGCTACAAATATATGTACCAAGGGTTTTTGACCAAAATGGGGCCGCTGAACGATATTTTAAAGAAGGAAGGCCTTACGCCCGAACAAGTGGCGTATATTGGCGATGACATTACCGATATGCCGCTTTTAAAGGCTGTGGGCTTTGCGGCTACCGTGCCCAACGCGTTAGACGTAGTTAAAAATTGCGCGCATTACGTTACCAAGCACAACGGTGGGGACGGCGCCTACCGCGAGATTATTGATTTTATTTTAAACGCCCAAGGCAAATTGGCCCCGATTTTGGACCAAGTGAATAATTCCGCCTGGAAGGTAAACAAAAAATCTCAGTTGGAAATCGTTACGTCGCAGGAAGGCATTGCGTAATGAAAGGCAAGTTTATTGTTTTAGAGGGGCCGGACCGTTGCGGCAAATCCACCCAAGCCAAGTTGCTCTATAACCGGCTGGTGGAGTGCGGGCACGAGGTGATTTTAACGCGCGAGCCGGGCGGTACGCCCACGGCGGAGCGTATCCGGCAGATTGTGCTGGAACCGGGGCTGGATATCCGCCCAATGGCGGAATTAATGCTGTATGAAGCCTCCCGTGCCCAGCACACGCAGGAAAAAATTTTGCCCGCGCTGGAAGCGGGGAAAACCGTCATTTGCGAGCGTTATACAATGTCCACCTGCGCCTATCAGGGCTATGGCCGGGGCATTGATTTAAAGGTAATTGATGCTTTAAATAAGGTGGCTTCGCTTAATTTACAGCCCGATTTGACGCTCGTATTTTTAATGTCGGATAAGTATTTTACCGAACGCGGCGAATATTTATTTTCGGACCGTTTGGAACAGGAAGACATCGCCTTCCGCCAAAAAATGCGCCAAGGGTATTTGGAAATGGTTAAAACCACGCCCAACGCCTATTTGGTAGATGCAGATAAACATATAGACGAAATTCAAAACCAAGTGCGCCAACTGCTGTTGGAGCGCCATATTATAGACTAATGCCGTTTGCCGATATTTTGGGGCAGGAAAAAGCCTCCTCGTACTTAAAGCAACTGGTCCGGAGCCAAAAGGTTCCGGGGGCACTTTTGTTTTTTGGTCCGGACGGGGTGGGCAAACGCTTGGCCGCGCTGGAATTTGCCAAGGCGCTTAATTGTTTGGACGAAACCGCCCGCCAAAACGGTGATGCCTGTGGCGTGTGCGCCAACTGCGAGGCTATTGATAAAGGCACAAACCCGGATGTAACGTTTGTAGATTTTACCTATCAGGCAAGATTAGAAGTAAAAAAAGATTTCACCAGTAAGGGCTACGCCGAGGAGTTGGAAAAGGAAATTACCAAACAGCAGCACATCAGCGTAGATACCATCCGCGACGTTACCGCTAAATCCCAACAAAAGGCCGTAGGGAACGGGTGGAAGGTGCTGATTATTGACCAAGCCCAAACAATGCAGGGCGCGGCGGCCAATGCACTTTTAAAATTTATTGAAGAACCGCCCGCTAAAACAGTGTGGATTTTAATTACCAATAAGCGCGCGGCTATGTTGAGGACGATTTTGTCGCGCTGCCAGCCCTTATCGTTTGCCCCGTTATCCTTGGAAAACGTCAAAGATATTTTAACCAAAACGCAGGCCGATGTGTCCAATGTGGATTTATGCGCCAAGTACAGCGCGGGCTCGGTCTCCGGTGCGTTAAAGGCCGCGGAAGCATTGGATTTATTGCAGGCTGGCGGCTTTGGCACCCCGCAGGGACCCAGCGGCGTGGCGGCGGGGCTTTCCCGCACGTTGGTAACGGCCAGGCAGGAAGCGCAGGCTATTTTGGACGTGCTGATAATGGCCTTGCACCAAGCCTGGATAAACGAGCCAGACGAAAACAAGCAATATGCTTATCAGGCAATGCTAAAACGATTTGAAAATTATAAACGCAGTATCGGGCGGAATGTATCGCCCGCGCTGGTGTTGGAAACCGCTCTAATGAGTTTGGACGGTTTAAACTTGCAGATTTTTTAATACGGAGAGAATATGACTAAGAAATTCTATATCACCACCCCTATTTATTATGTGAACTCAGTTCCGCATATCGGGCACGCCTACACGACGATTGCGCAGGATGTGCTGGCCCGCTACAAACGCTTAAAAGGCTTTGACGTGCGGTTTTTGACGGGTACCGACGAGCACGGCGCCAATATTGAAAAATCTGCCGCCGCCGCCGGCGTAACGCCCAAAGAGTGGACGGACCAAGTTTCGGCCAAATACAAAGAATTGTGGAAATTGCTCAATATTTCCTATGACGATTTTATCCGCACCACCGACAAAAAACACGAGCAAGTGGTGCAGGCTATTTTTGAAAAATTGTTAAAGAGCGGCGATATTTACTTGGGCTCCTATTCGGGCAAATACTGCTTGTCTTGTGAACAATATTACAACGAAAGCGAAATTTTGGAAGGCAACCTCTGCCCCGTTCACAAAAAACCGTTGACCGAAGTGCACGAGGAAACCTATTTCTTTAAACTCTCCCGCTACGAAAAACCCCTCTTAAAATATTACGAGGAACACCCGGACTTTTTAAGCCCCAAATACCGTGCCAACGAAATTATTAACTTCGTTAAGGGCGGCTTGCAGGATTTATCCGTTACCCGTACCAAAGTGGCGTGGGGTATCCCGGTGTTAAGCAACCCCAAACATACCATTTATGTATGGTTTGACGCGCTTATTAACTATATTTCCGCCGCGGGCTACGGCACGCACATTTGCGAGGATAAAACCTTGCACGAAGCGCAGTTAAAGCAAATCAAGGCCGATAAATTTGAAGATTTGTGGCCGGCTGATTTGCATATGGTGGGCAAAGAAATCTTCCGCTTCCATACGGTTATTTGGCCCGCTGTGTTAATGGCGCTCGGGCTGCCGCTTCCTAAAAAGGTATTTGCCCACGGTTGGTGGACGGTGGAAGGGGAAAAGATGTCCAAGTCCTTGGGCAACATTGTGGACCCCGCCAAAGTGGCCGCCGAATACGGTGTGGACCCGCTCCGCGCGTTCTTATTCCGCGAGGTTCCCTTTGGCCAGGACGGGGACTTTTCTATGACGAGTTTCAAAAACCGTTATAATTCCGATTTGGCCAACAACATTGGCAACCTGCTTTCCCGCACGCTTAATATGGCGGCCAAAAACATTGGCGAATTGCCGGAAAAAATTGAAGGCGATTACAAATTGCTCGCACACGCCAACGAGGTGGACGAAGCCATTGATAAGGCGTATGACGAATTGGCCTTTGATAAAGTGCTTGAAAACATTTACGGCTATGCCAGCGAATTAAACAAACTGGTGGACGAGAAAAAGCCGTGGGAACTTGCCAAGCACGATGTGGAAGCCGCCAAGGCCGTTTTGCTGGAATTGGTGGCCTGCCTGCGCAAAGTGTCGGTGTGGTTGGAGCCCTTTATGCCGACGATTGCTAAGGAAATGCAGAGAAGACTCTTGCCTGGCAAGATTGAAAAGTATGCTCCGCTTTTCCCGCGTTTGGATAAATAAGTAGAGCAGTTTTTGGGGCGGCACGCTTATTAACGGGCGTGCCGCTTTTTTATTACTTGCTAATTGGGGTAAAATAGATTACACTAACCTTATGAGAAAATTCTTCCTCCTCTTGCTTGCTTTAACGTGTGCGGCGGCTGCCCGGGCGGACATTTCGGGCGCGTCGTTTTTTGCCGTGGTGCGTTCGGGCGATACGGATAAGGCGGAGGAAATGATTCGCGCGGATAAAACCTTGGTGTTTGTGGAAGAACCCGGCGGAATGACGGCCTTTTTGGCGGCGGTAAAGAATAAAGACGTCAAAATGGCGCAACTGCTGGCGGATAGTTTTTCCCGCTTGGACGTCCGTACCGCCGAGGGAAACGCTGTTCATTTGGCGGTTATCAATAACGACGAAGCAATGCTGCGTATGCTTTTTGCGTTTATGGACGAGGTGGAGCCGGATTTGTTTGAGTATTTGGCCAATGCCCCGCGTGGCAGCCGTACTTCGCCAGCCAGCGACCGTAACACGCCGCTCCATTTGGCCGCGTTAAATTGCAACCAGGCTATTTATGATTTCTTGGTTCAACACGGGGCCAGTGAAAAGGCCTTAAACCGCCGCCGTCAAACGCCAAAGCGGTTGCTCTCCTTTTGCAAACAAACTGTGGTCAAAAGCGCGCCGGCCCCTACTCCCGTTTCCGCGCCGAAAAAACCCGCCTTGCAAGAGCCGGTTTCTACTCCCGCGGCTACTGTGCATAGTTCCTATTGATGTCCTCCCGTCGTGTTTGGCGGCCCGCTAGGGTGCGGTCCGCTGGGCTCATAATCTGTACTTTCCCTTATTTTAATAACAACAGATCCTGGACAACGGCTTTCCAGGATGACGACAACAACTAGCGACACAATCGGTAGATTCTGAAACAAGTTCAGAATGACTTTTATTTTTTATAACGGCAAAAATGTAGTTGTTTATTGTTGGCGTTTCGTTGGTTGGCTACATTGCAAAAAGAGTGTTGCCCAATAAATCAAACGAGTGCGGAAAATCTGCCGCCCGCAGGGGGCGGCGCGCAGCGCTTTATAAAGGGGTTGTTTCGTTTTTTTTTTTGTTAAAATTTTGATAAATCGCGGTGGTTATACCCGGATGTGTCTGCCGTATAAAAACGCGTATAAAAGGCCGTTTTGCTTAAAAATAAAGGCCTTAACAAGGAGAAAAAATGAAAGGATTTAACAACTTTTGGCGTTTATTGCCGTCATCCCCGAAGGTTTCTGTCGGGGATCCGTTTTTATCAAAAAAGAAACACGACAGATTCCCGACTACTACACTCGGGAATGACGTTACTGGCACAAGTGGTCGCACGACATACAGTGGTTTTACTTTAATTGAATTATTAGTCGTCGTGCTTATCATCGGTATTTTGGCGGCGGTGGCAATGCCGCAGTACGAACGGGCGGTAATGAAGAGCCGTATGGTGGAAAGCCAAACCTTGGGGCACGCGCTGGTACAGGCCGAACAGGTGTATTATATGGCAAACGGCGCTTATACCAGCCAAGTAGAGGACTTGGATATCGGCGTAAATTGCGAGTCCTTACCAAGCGGCAGTGGCTGGCAATGTAATAAATTGGCTGTGAGTGTTCAAGGAGAAAGTGAGGCAGGAATGCACTTTTGGATACACGGAACCAGCAACGAGTGGTATTGGGATTATTATTTTAGCGGTGTTACGCAATGTGTGGCCTTAAACACCAGTAGCAACGCCCAAAGCGTGTGCCAAAGTATAACAGGCGTTACAAACCCTACCTTGGGAAATGCTGTTTGGCTTTACTATGCTTTGAAGTAAGCCACTAACTTAAATCAATCAGGTGCCAGTTCTTTTGGTAGAGTTCTGTTAATTTTTGGCGGAATAAAAAATGTTCCGGCTTGGTGAGAGCAGGGTCCTGCGCCAGCAGTTCGTCGCGGTCCTCAATGGCTTGGTATAAAATATCCCGGTCCTGAAAAATATCCCCGGCCTTAAATTCCAGTTCCCCGCTTTGGCGCGTGCCTAAAATTTCGCCCGGCCCGCGCAACTGCATATCGCGCTCGCCGATTTTAAATCCGTCGCGCGTGGCGCAAATAATGTCCACACGTTCTTTGGCAATGCTTCCCGCGTGCTGGGATACTAAAATACAAAAACTTTCGTGCTCGCCGCGGCCTACGCGCCCGCGCAACTGGTGCAAACTGGCCAGCCCAAAGCGCTCGGCGTTTTCAATGACCATTACGGTAGCGTTTTTTACGTCAATGCCCACCTCAATTACCGGGGTGGCCACCAAAATATCGGTTTTGTGCGCGGCAAAATCGGCCATTACGCTTTCCTTTTCCGCTTGGGACATTTGCCCGTGCAAAATAGCCAGGCGGAAATCCGGGAACACCTTTTTTAATTTTTCAAATTCTTCCGTAACCGCCTTGGCGGAAACTTTTTCGCTTTCTTCAATCAGCGGGAAAACGATGTACGCTTGCCGCCCCTTTTCCACTTCCACGCGCACGCGGTCGTAGGCCAGTTTGGAAGTGGCCGATTCCGTTTTAATTGGTTGGCGGCCGGGGGGAAGTTCGCTTAATGTGGAAACGTCCAAATCGCCGTAGAACGCAAGGGCCAAGGTGCGCGGAATAGGCGTAGCCGTCATTGTCAAAAGGTCCAACTTGGCGGTTTTTTCTTTTAATTTACTGCGCTGTTTCACGCCGAAACGGTGCTGTTCGTCAATGACCGCCAAACGCAAATTGTGGAATTTTACATCGTCTTGTATGACGGAGTGCGTACCCACCAAAATATCAATTTTCCCTTCGGCCAGTTCCTTTAAAATTTTCTTTTTGGCCGCGGCTTTGGTGCTGGATGAGAGCACCGCCAAGTTTACCTTTAAACCCTTTAAAATGCGTTTAAAGGTTAAAAAATGCTGTTCGGCCAAAATCTCCGTCGGAGCCAACAGCGCGGCTTGATAGCCGTTTTCTACGGCGAGTAACATCGCGCACAGGGCTACCACCGTTTTGCCGGAGCCCACATCACCCTGTAACAGGCGGTTCATCGGGCGGGGGGAACACAAATCTTTAAAAATTTCGTTAATAACCTTTTTTTGGCTGTTTGTAAAATCAAAGCCCAGTTGCTCGCGGAACGGCGTTAAAAGATTTTTTTTGATTTCGTAGGAATAATCTTTTGCTAAAATTTTGGTCTGCGTGCGCTTAATGCCCCACGCCGTAGCCAAGAGCAAAAACTCCTCATAAGCCAGTCGCGCGCGGGCGCTTTCCAACTCGGCAATAGAGTTTGGAAAGTGGATAGCCTTTAAGGCTTGCGGCGCGCTTAACAGTTTGCGCTTGGCGAGCAAGGTGGGCGGCAAGGCTTCGGGCTCGGCCGCCAAAGAGGGCGTTTGCAGGGCCTCATACACAAATTGCCTAAATTGCTTGTTTGTCAGCCCCTCGGTGAGCCCATAAATGGGCGTTAAGCGGCCCGCGTGCAACTTGGTTAAAGCGTCATCGGCGGGGTAGTGTTCGTCCACGGTAACCTTGTTGCCGAAGAAATTATTTTTGTCCTCGCGCTTGCCGATAATCCACACTTCGCTGTTAATATGAAAATCTTTTTTGAGCGTGCCGAACGGGTCAAAGCGGAACGCCTTAAAGGTGCGCTTTTTAAACCAAGTGCACTCTATTTGTTGGCCTTTTTCGTCCTCTAAAAACGCTTTAAAAATCAGCACGCTGCGGGCCGGGATTTGCTGGGTACGCAGTACGCGGCCTTTAAAAACCACAAGCGATTCGGAATTGTATTCGTTGGGAGTGGAATTTAAACGGCGGTCCTGATACGTGCGCGGATAATAATGCAATAAGTCCTCCACGGTTTGGATTTCCAACCGTTCAAACAGTTTTGCCTTGGCCGGGCCGATGCCCTTTAAATATTGGATTTGCGTGCTTGTCGTCATACCTATATACTTATTTTACAAATAATATATGCTACAATTTAAAAAAAGGAGGACATTTTATGGATTTGGAATTGATTTCCGCGCAAGTTAGCGAACATTTATTGCAGGTAGGGCAGAGCAGTTTGAAGGTGCTGGGCGCGTTGGTGGGCGCTGTTTTAATTTTGGTGGTGGGGTTGTATATTTCCCGCTTTGTGGGCTCTTACGCCAAAAAGATTTTAAACAAAATTTCGTTTGATGACAAAACCTCTAAACTCGGGATTAACGAGTTGTGCGTGCGCTTTGGGTTAGGCAAATCCCCGACGTACATCATTTCGTTTGTGCTGGCTTGGGCGGTGATTTTTTACGCTATTGTGCTGGCGGCGGACGTGCTCCACTTGGCGATTATCCGCAACTTGTTTACGCAATTTTTGGAATTTATCCCCACGCTCTTTGTGTCCGTGCTGATTTTGTTTGCGGGCTTGCTGTTTGGTAAATTAATGGGGAATATTATTGAAAACTCCGCCAAAGCCAATAACTTAAAGGGTGGGTTTTTTATCTCCCGCGCGGTCAATGCGTTTATCGTATTCTTTTGTGCTCTCGTGGCGGTGGAGAACTTGGGCTTTGCCAACCAGTTGGTAAATAACGTGGTAATTATTGTGCTGGCCTCGTTAGGCTTGGCCTTTGGTATCGGCGTAGGGTTGGGCTCCAAGGAATTGGTGGCTGAATTTTTGCGCGACTTGTTTAAAAAAGAAGAAAAATAAATTTGTCTAAAAAAATCCCGGGGCGCATTTAACGCCCCGGGATTTTTTTGTCTATGCAAGTTTAAAACATTGTGGCGAGCAGCAAGATAAGCAGGCCCAAGAACACACAGCACAGCAGAAACTTGGTAAGCCCCAAATGCTTTTTGAGCCACTCGTTAAACGTGGCCGATTCCTTACCGCACAGCGTAAGCACAAACACGAGAACCAGCGGTAAGATAAACATTAAGTTGTAGAGGAGCAAAAACTCCGTGGCGCGCCAGAAATGCTGGTTTACTTCCTTTAAAATAACCACAATCGTCGGCAAATAAACCTGCCCGGTGCATACGGCTTCTACGCCCGACACCACAAAGCCCACAATAAACGCCGCCAGCAGGAGCCGCCACATAGAACTGTGTTTATCCTTTAAGAAGAAACGCATTACTTTATGGATGTAAACCTTGTAATTAGTGGGCAGTTGCAGGAGCATTTTTTCGGACTTTTTGGTGCGCTGATAGACCACAAAGTCGTAAATGCTCAGCAGTAAAAACACGCCGCACAGCCCCACCATACCCCATTGTACCACCAAGGTTACATAGCGGAAGGCCTTCATTGCGTACAAAATATGGAACGCACCGAGCCCCATTAACACATACGCCAAAAATACGGCAACGCAATAGGCCGAGCCCACGACAAGGATTTCTTTTTTGGTGTATTTATAAGCCGCCAAAAAGGACACAAAGAACACGATTACCGCAAACGCGCACGGGTTGACCCCGTCGGCCAGCCCCGCGCCGATAATGGCCCAGAGCGTAATTTGGCTAAACAGCGTTTCGTGTGTTTGTAGGGAGTCTTCCTCTTTTTGTAAACTGGGCACATGGGTTTCCTCGTTGTTTTCTAATGCCTTTTGCACGGCGGCATCGGCTCCGGGGCCGATTTGGGTGGGGTAGCCTTGCAAAACGGTCTCGCCCACGATTAGCATAGGAATCCCGGCATTATCTAGTTGATATGCCTCTAACGTCTGCGAAAAAATGACGTTGTTGGCGTCCTTGGTTATGTCATATTCGGTCAGGCGGACTTGGCCTTTGTATTTTTCCGTAAACTCTTTGGGGAATCCGTCTTGCTTTAAGTGGCGGCAATGCGGACAGTAAGGCGAGGTGAACAGTACGGCGTCCACCGGTTTGGCCCACGCGCCGAACGAAGCGGCAAAAAACGTGAGCGTAAGTAATAACGGCTTAATGATACGGCTAATCATTTCTCACTCCTAACATTGGGTCTGGCACGCGGCCAGCCCGGCTGATTGAATTTTTGAATTTTCGTCCAACAAGGTTTTGGAGTCTTGCTGGTAGAAATCGGGTAATTTTAAGCGGCAGGTTTTGCTGTGTACACACGTGGAATTGGTGCAAGAGCAGTCCGTCCACTTTTTGGTGCAAGAGCAGTTTTTGCCGTCGCAGGTTATTTCGGCCGAGAGCAAAAATTGCGTGCCGGATTTTTTGCATTGGAGCATTTGCGGTTGCGCAGTGCTGGCCGGTGCGGAATATTCCTTTGCGCTCCAATGTGCGCCCGTCAGGGCTCCTAACGCAAGCAATACAGCGGCGCAAACGCCCCACGCTACGGAGCGTTTCCAGGTGCGGATTGGATGCTCCTGTAAGCGTGCCCACACGCGTGCTTGGGCGCGGCCCTGCGGGTCAAAATCGGTTTGTGCAGCGCGTTCCTGCCAAGTTTGTTTAGTCATAGTTCTTCATCCATTTGCGCATTTTGGTTACGGCGCGGTTTACAATCGTGCCCACGTTGGATTCGCTTAATTGGGATAGTTGCGCAATTTGCCGGTTGTTTAAGCCAGCGTAAAATTTGAGTGCCACTAAATCCCGTTCCCGGGCGGATAATTTGCCGAGCGCCTTTGTCAGGTCTTGGCGGAAGGAATCCTGTTCCAGTTCTGTTAGCGGGGAGTTTCCCGCAGAAACGGGATTTGACTCCTCCTCCGCCAGCGAAAACACATTTTTTACCCAATACAGCCGCCAATACATATTGGTTTGGTTACGCGCAATCGTAAAAATCCATTGGGTAAATTCACCTTTTTGTTCGTCATACGAAGCCCAATGCTCGTAAGCGTTTTTCCACGATGCGGCGCATAAGTCTTCGGCTATGGCGTGGTTCCGCACGCGTGAAAAAATATACGCGTACACCCGCTTAAAATAAGTATTGTAAAGGTCTTCAAATGACGTCATCTATATAGAATATGCCTGACTAACAAAAGTATCACACTAAATATTTTATCTTTTATAAAGGCAAAAAAATCCCGGCCTTTTTAAAAGACCGGGAACAAAACTATTTTAAACCGTTTAACCAGGAAATCAGTTTATTGGTTTCGGCTTGGCGGTATTTATCGCCCACGTTATTAAAGGCTGCGCCCTCCAACACTTGGGCATTTTTGGCTTGCTTTTTAAAGTCCTCAAAATAGGAGCCGTAGTTGCTGCCTTGGGTGGAAAAGGGAACTACCTTTTTGCCCTTAAAGTCGGCTTCCTGCCAGAACTGCCAAACAGGCGTAGCCGCCGTGTACCACCAAATGGGAGCCCCTACAAAAATCACGTCGTACGCGCTCATATCGGGGGCGCCTTCGGCCAAGGTGGGGTATTCGTGGGTTTTAAGTTGCTTCTTTACTTGGGCATAAAAGGTCGGTCCCAACTTAAAGGTTTCCTGTGTTTGGATACGGTACAAATCACCGCCCGTAAAATGAGCGATTTGTTCGGCGATATTTTGCGTGTGCCCGGTCAGCGAATAATACATCACCAGCACCTTGCCCAATTTACCCGTGTAGGGGATTTGTTCCCCCGCAAAGGCGGATAAGTCCTTTTGGTTATGGCGGGCTACCCGGTACTGGTGAAAGCCCGCGATTGCGCCGCCGATGACGGCTAAAATTACCACAATATATAAGATTGCTTTTAACATTTTTTCTCCTTTAAATAAATATTTACTGCATAGTGTGTTAGCAGGGCTATGGCGGACAAAATGACGGCCAGCCGCATAAATAACCCTGGCAGGGTCATTTGTTTGGGTACGCTCAAAAAGAACGCTTGAAAGGCTAACCGCTCAAATAACCGGAACGAAATAAATTCGTATATTCCCGCCAAAATGACGCAGGTGGCGGCCCCGTGCATAAGCCTGCGCGCTTTTGTTGATAGTTTTAGGCCCAGCGGGCTAAAAAGTTGCTTTAAGTGCAGCCCCAAGTGTACGGCCACTAAGAGGAGCCCCCAGTAAGCAAAAAAAGTATGATACTGTTTGGCGCTCCAACTGCCGGATAATCCCAAGAAAGCAAACACGTCGCGCGAGAGCATTACCCCGCTGATACCTAACCCAACCATATCGGCCAGTAACAATAGATTAACGGCGGCCCAGCCGATGCGTTTAAGCGGCCACTCGCCGCGGAAAAGCGTTTTGTACCAGCCCCGGTTTAACAGGTTGTGCCATATAAAAAGGGCAAATAAACCAACGCCTAAAATTTCGTGTACCCGGTTGCTCGTGCGCGGATAGCACAGGCATAACAAAAAGAGAACAGTTATACTGATGTCCACAATAATGCGAATAATCCGTTGCATAACCGTTCTCCTTGTTTTAGGGTAGTTTATTTTATTACACTATTGACCCATTTTTCAAGCGCTTCTTGGGGGGCGCCCGAAGAACGGCCGGAGAAGGTAATCCCTTTTGCTACGGTAGAGCCCGCCAGTTGGCCGCGCATATCGCTTTCGCAATGCTGCATACCGCCGCCCCCGTGCGTAAAGAACGGGGCCACGTTTTTGCCTTTCAGGTCAGTTTGGGCGATAAACGATCCTACCGCCGGGGCAAAGGTGCCCCACCAGTTGGGCGAGCCGATAAAAACCACGTCGTATTTGGAAATATCGGCTACTTTGTTTTTAAGTTCCGGCTTGTAGCCTGCGTTAATTTCCTTTTTGGCCTGGTCAATCAGGTCATTGTAGGAAGCAGGATAGGTTTGAACGGTTTGAATTTCAAATAAATCCCCGCCCGTTAATTGGGCAATTTGCTTGGCTACGGCCTGCGTATTGCCCGAATAGGAATAATAGGCCACCAACACTTTATGTTCCTTTTGCGGGGCCGTTTTTGCGGCGGGGGCGGAAGAAGCCCCAGTGTCCGCCGTACCGTTGCCACAAGCGGCAACGGACAAAAACATCATCCCTGAAAATAAGATACTGCTTACTTTGTGCATATTTTCTCCTATTTCTTTAAGCAAGCGGCCGCATCCTTTACGATTAATTCCGGCGTTAAGTGGTAACGCGCATAGAGTTCATCCAAGGATACGCGGTCGGTAAATTCCTTCTTGGAGCCGAAGTTGAGCACCTTCATTTCGCTGTTTCCATAGAAGGAGGCAATCTTCTCGCCAAAGCCGCCGTTTACTTCGCCGTCTTCCAGCGTAAGCACCAGTTCGTGGTCTTTTTTAAGGCCGTTTAGTACCTTTTCGTCAAGCCCGGTTAAATAGCGCGGGTTGATAAGCGTAGCGTTAATGCCCAGTTTGGCTTTGAGTTCGGCGCAGACTTTTTCACCCAGTTGGAAGAAGGACCCCGCCGCAATAACGGCTACGCGGGAACCTTTTTCCGCCATTTCGTAGCGGTTCAAGACGGAATAGTCTTTTTCTACGGGGCGGGTGGCGTGAGAAATCGGCGCAAACGGCACACGGATAGCCACCGGGTATTGCGTTTGGTTGACGGACCAATCCAACATTGCCAAATATTCTTCCTTGGACGTAGGAGCCAAGTAAACCATATTGGGAATATTGGAAATTAAGGGAATATCAAAGGTGCCCAAGTGCGTGGCGTCCCCGGCGGAAATGCCGCCCCAATAAACCAAAATGGTGGCCGGATTTTTGTTAAGCGCCAAATCCTGCGACAGTTGGTCGTAGGTGCGCTGGATAAAGGAACTCAACACGGCCAGTACCGGTTTGGCTCCACCCGCGGCCAAGGCGGACGAAGCGGCTACGGCGTGTTCCTCAGCAATGCCCAAATCGGCAAACCCTTTGCCCAGTTTCGCGCGCACATCAGGAGTTAAGGCTACGGCGCCGGGCGTGGCCGGGTTCAGCACGATAAAGGAAGGATCCTCCGCGCGCTTTTTAAGCATATAGTCCACGGTTACGGAATCGTATGTTTCCTGCGGGGCCGGAGCGGGTTTGTGGTCCAAGGTGCCGGGCATAATCCAGTGGAAGGCTTCTTTATTGGCCACGGCTTCCGCGCAACCCTTGCCCTTTAAAGTGTGCAGGTGTACCACGGTGGGGCGGGTAGTATCTTTTACCTGTTTGAAGGCCGCAATCAAGGACGCTAAATCGTTGCCGTCGTCCACATATACATAATCAAAGCCCAAGGCCTTAAAATAGTTGCACTCGGCCTTGCCCTTGGTTTGGCGCAAGAGAGCCAAGTTGCCGTACAAGCCGCCGTGGTTGGGGGCGATAGACATTTCGTTATCGTTTACTACAATAATAATGTTGCTCTTTAAAGCGCCTGCATTATCCAACCCTTCAAAGGCTTCGCCGCCGCTTAAAGAGCCGTCGCCAATGACGGCCACGATGTTGCTCTTTTCGCCCTTTAAATCACGCGCCATTGCTAGGCCTACCGCCAAACTGGGAGCCGTAGAGGTGTGGCCTACCACAAAATGGTCGTGGGCGCTTTCCTGCGGGTTGGTGTAGCCGGAGATTTGTCCGTAGTGGGCAGGGTCCGTAAAGTATTGTTTGCGCCCGGTCAGCATTTTGTGCGGGTAGCATTGGTGCGACACGTCAAATACAAATTTATCTTCGGGCGAATTGAACACATAGTGCATAGCAATCGTGGGTTCAATAAAGCCCAAGTTCGGGCCAAAGTGTCCGCCCGTGGCGTTTACTTTGACGATTAAAGTTTGGCGGATTTCGTCCGCCAAGGCGGTCAGTTCCGCCAGAGAGAGATTTTTTAAATCCTTCGGTTCGTTAATTTTGTTTAATACGTTCATTGTTACAAATTCCTTACTTATATTCTTCATCCGTTACCGGGTCCAACCAGGCGGTGGAGCCGTTTTGGTGTGCGTTGGTTTCCACAGAAATATGTACAAACCAACTGTCCGGTGCCGCGCCGTGCCAATGGATAACGCCGGGCGCAATGCGCACAACATTGCCTTTCTTTAATACGCGGATTTCGCCACCCTTTTCCTGGTAGCGGCCTTCGCCGTTTAACACGAGCAGAATTTGACCGCCGTCGTGTTTGTGCCAGTTGGTGCGTGCGCCAGGCTCAAAGGTTACGTTGCCAATCGGCGCGTTAAAGGTATTGTCCCGCCCGCTTAACATCGTTAAGTAGGTGGTACCCGTAAAATATTTACCGTAGGGGTTCACTTCCCCTTGGGCAAATACGGTATCAATTGGTGCTTTCTTTATACTTTCATCCCCCGGTTTTCCCGGCGTACAGGCGGCCAATACGAGCAGCCCCAAACACCCGGCAAACCTTAAATTTTTAAGTAAGTTCTTCATTTCTCTATAAAGTATATACCTTGGAGTTCGCTCCAAGTCAAGGCCTATTTTCCGGCCCGTGCGGCAAGTACGTCGTTCATTGCCTTTAACCCATAAACCGCAATTTTTTTGCCTACGCTGTCCTTTACTACGGACATAATTCCCGCCATTTCCTTGGGGGTAACGCCCACGTTAAGCGCCAAATTCATATGCGCCTTTAACTGCGGGGTTACGTTGGCCAGCGCGGACAAGGCTGCTACCGTGCCGACTTCGCGCTCTTGGTAGGTCAGTACGCCGCGGGCAAAAATATCCGCGAACAAATGTTCCTTTAAAAAGGTGTCCGTATCTTGGATAAAGGCGGCCGGGTGGCTGGGAAGCGGCCCCGCAGCCAGCACTTCCAAGTTCTTTTTGCCAAGTTCGTATTTATCGGTTCCGGCGGGAATTTTTTGCGGTTCGGGCCCGGTTAAATCCTCTTTTCCGGCGGCTTGGCGGGCTTTAACCACTTTTTCCAAGGTGGCGGACGCATTTAAACAGCGCGGGAAACCCGTGTAAGCATACAGTTGTAAGACAAGTTCTTTGAGTTCATTTACGGCTAGTCCGTTATCAAGGGCGTTGTCAAAGGCTTTTTCCAGCCCGTTCAAATCGCCCACCGCGCTGAACGCAGCCACAGCAGCCAAACTTTGGCGTTTGGCGGTTAAATTTTGGCGGGCTTCGTTCCAGTCATACCCCTCGGCATTGGCGGCGCCTAACAAGGTGGCCGCGGCTACAATTCCTGTAAGATGTTTATTCATTTTATCCTCCTAGCAATTCTTTCCGGCTTCGTAGGCTTCTTTAAATACGGGCAGATTTTTCACTTCGCCCTTCTGCCAAGCGCCGGTGCCGTAAATAATGCCCTTTTCGCGGGCACCGTCCAGGCAGTCCTCGGTGAATCCGCGCAAGGCTTCCAAGGTGCGCTGCATATTTTTGTGGCTGGTGTCGGCGGCGGTAACGATAAAGTAGAAATCTTTATTGGAAATTTCAGTATAGCGCGGAACGGTGCGGTCAATAAACGTCTTTAACTGGCCGTCCATACTGTAAAAGTAAACAGGCGTAGCCAAAACGATTACGTCCGCTTCCACCATTTTGTTTAAGAGTTCGGACATATCGTCTTTTTGCACGCATTTGTGCGTGGTATTGCAGACGCCACAGCCCAAGCAGTAGTTAATTTTGTGCTCGCGCAAGGCAATTTTTTCAGCGTGGTGCCCGGCATCCAGGGCCCCCTGTAAAAATTGGTCGCACAACAAGTCGGAGTTGCCGCCCTTTCTGGGGCTGGCGGAAATAATTAATACATTTTTAGACATAGTTCCCTCACTTTAAAAGTTTTTTCTCACAAGCGACAATTTTGTCCTCGTAAACAGAAATCTTGTAGTTTAAACGTTCCAGCGTTTTTTGCATTTCTTCAATGCGTTGTTTTAATCGGTCGCGCTCGGCAAGCAGCAGGTTCTTGCGTTTTTGCAAGGTGCGGTTGCCCTTGCGGTAGAGCGCCACATATTGCGTAAGTGTTTCTATGGATAGCCCCGCACTGCGCATACATTTGATAAACTCCACCCAGCCGCAATCGCTTTCGGTGTAGTCCCGTACGCCGCTTTCCTTGCGGTTGACCGTGGGAATAAGCCCGGCTTTTTCGTAATAGCGCAGGGTATCCACCGGCAGACCGTATTTTTCGCTCACTTCCGAAATGGTCATCTTCGCCTCCTTTACAACTGTACATATATTGTAGTCCTTGGAGTTGGCTCCAAGTCAAGGGGTAATTTAAAAATAAAAAAGGCTCCCGACGGGGAGCCTTTTTCAAAGAGGGTATTTGTTAGGCGGGATTAGTGGCGGCGCTTTGTGCGGTGCTGGCTTTTTTGGTACCCAGTAAGCCGCATATTAAGGCCCCAAGCGCGCAGATAACAAAGGCAATTCCAGCGGAGTGCATCATATTGCCAAGGCCTACCAAGGGGGAAACAATACTGCCGAATAAAAATCCTGCCGCGCCTAACACGGCCGAGCCTGTTCCCGCTTGTCCGCGCACGGCGTCCATCGCAAGCGTGGTGGACGAGGTAAACGACAACCCCGCCATAAACAGCAGTATAAAAAGCAGGCCCTCAAACAGAAGAATAGAAGCGTCCGCAAACAAGGCCGCGCTCAATAAAATACTGCAAACCAGCATCCCCAAGCAACTGGTTAAAATGCAGTTCTCCTGGCGTTTGAATTTGACCGACAGCCCCGCGCCTACGCCGATAGCCACCGCATTGGCCGCAAAAAACAGGCTGAACGCCAGTGGGCTAAATCCGTAATGTTCCTGTATGATAAACGGCGAGGCCGCGATATACGCAAACAAAATCCCTAGTGCAAAGGCCTGTTCCAAGACGCAAAAAATATATTTGCGGTTTTGGAAAACATTTTTAAAGAGGCCAAAGGTTTTAGAAAGTTTTTCCTTAGAGCGTTTGGCGTGGGATAAAGATTCATTAAAGTGTACGCACGCCCCCGTCAGCAGAAGGCCGATGACCAAGAGCACGACAAACACTCCCTGCCACCCGGTTACCTTTAAAATACCCCCGCCAATAACAGGCGCGGCTACAGGCGCAATGCCGTTAATCGCCCCGATGACGGCCAAGGCTTTGGCTAAACTGGCGGATTTGAATTTGTCCGTAGCGATAGAACGGGAAATAACAATTCCGCCCGCGGCGGCCAAGCCCTGTATCAGGCGCAGGGATACAAAGATTTCTATGGTCGGCGCAAAAATGCAGGCCACCGTAGATAATAAGAACAATACCATAGAGACTAACAAGGGCTTTCTGCGCCCGTATTTATCGCTTAACGGGCCGAAGATAATTTGCCCGGCGGCCAGCCCCAGCATAGAAAACGTCAGCCCCAACTGCACCATAGAAGCGTTGGTGTTAAAGAACGACGTCATCGCCGGAAGGCTGGGTAAGTACATATCGGTTACAAACGGGCCGAAGGCCGTCAGCATACCCAGAAAGACAAATAAAAAAAAGGCCGTATTGTGCCTTTTTGTGGAGTTTCCCTGCCAGGTTTTGTTGTGTTTCATACTTATATTGTAACTTTTTTGGAGCCAAAATAGAGCCGTTCAAACTAATCCTTTTTTGGGCTTGGCGGGGGGAGAAACGGCAGGTATAATAATAATTTGCAACCGGTTATCTCGGTTAGGAGGACTTATGCAGAAATCCGGCGATAAAAAGACAAACGCTATGGAAAAAGAAATTTACCTTGTACAAAGTGCCCTTAGTGCCAAACAAACCGTAGCGCGCGTGCGCTGTATCTTGCGGGAAAAAAGTATCCCCATTAGTTTAATTATAGACCACGCCCAAGAGGCCGCCGCCTGCGGCGTTAAACTCCGCCCCACCTATACTATTTTGGCGGGTTCTCCGGCGATGCGCGCCCAACTGCTTTTGTTGCAGCAGGCCTTATCCGTATTGCTTCCGCTGCGCATTAACATATGGGAGGATGCGGACGGCAAGGTATGGCTTGCGTACCTGCGAGTGGAAAGCGTGATGAAGCGTTACGGTGTTAAAAAAACGGTACCTTTGGTGTATTTGGAGCATATTATGGAAAATATTTCCCACCGCGCTTGTAAGCCTGCCCCGCGCAAAAAGTAGCCGTTTTGGCTTGCCGGGGGAAAGCGGAAACAGGTACAATATATATATGAAGCGTACCTGCCAATATCTTGCGGTTTTTACCTTGCTGGCTTTCTGTGCCCCGATTGCGGCGGCGCAGAAGCGTTTGCCGTCCGTGCGTTTGCCGGGCAAAGCGGCGACGGAAATGATTCCCAAACCGTTCCGTTTCCCTGGGGTGAAAATTCCGTCTGTACCGCTTCTGCGGTTCCCGGTCGGCCCGCAAGTATCTTCTTTGCTCTTGCGCCCGGTAGAAATTCCGTCTGTAACGGTGCAAACGGTACAAACGCCGTTTCGCCCGGTGATTTTCCCCGGCAAGAAGGACATTGACGCCGTTATTTTTGACTTGGACGGAACACTCTTGGATTCTTTATGGGCGTGGGAAAATTCCGGCGTAAATTTTTTGCGCACGCAAGGGATTAATCCACCCGAAGGGTTTAACGACCAGTTGGCGCAACTGTCGCTAATGGACGGGGCCAAACTCGTTAAAGAAAAATATAACCTGCCCCAATCGCCCGAGGAAATTTTGCGCCTGACGTTAGCCCCTATCCGCGAGCGGTATTTCCATACCATTATGCCCAAGCCCGGCGTGCCGGAACTTCTGCGCCGCTTGAAAGAGCAGGGCGTGAAGATGTGCGTGGCAACCGCTTCGGATAAAGAATTAACCGTGGCCGCTTTAAAGCGCACGGGATTATTGCCGTATTTTGATTTTATCTTAACGTGCGACGAAGTCGGAGCCGGCAAAAGAACGCCTGTCATTTACGAAGCCGCCCTCAAAAAATTAGGCACGCAAAAAAAGCGCACTTTGGTGGCGGAAGATGCCCTCTATGCCTTGACGACGGCGCACCAAGCGGGCTTTCCGACGGCGGGCATTTTTGATGCGCACTCCGCCAAGGACCAGCCGTCGGTGCAAAAACTTTCCACTTATTATATTCCGTCTTACACCGCCGTGCAGCCGTAACGCTAAAAAAGTATAATAAAGCATAACTTGTATGAAAGGAGCCGCCTGTGCGCGCACAAGCCAAAAAATGGGTCGTTACCGGGGGAGCGGGGTTTATCGGTTCGCATATTATTAAGGAACTGGTCTCCCGCGGGCAAGAAGTAGTGGCGGTGGACGATTTTTCAACGGGCTCTCTTTCCAATTTATCTTCCGTTCAGCAAAAAATTAAAATTGTTTCAGCCGATATTTGCAACTTTTCCGCCCTTTTAAAAGCCTTTCAAGGGGCCGATTATGTGCTCCACCACGCGGCGCTTGTTTCGGTGCCCCGCTCGGTAGAGGAGCCCCAATTAACTTGGCAAATTAACGTGTCCGGCACGCTTAACGTGTTGGAAGCCGCCCGCCAGGCAGGCGTGAAACGCGTAGTGTTTGCTTCGTCCTGCTGTGTGTATGGTACTTCGTCTAAACCGTGCAAGGAAACCTCGCCCAAGCGTCCCGGTTCGCCCTATGCGCTTTCCAAACAAATCGGCGAAGAATTATGCCGTTTTTATACGCAAATGTATGGGTTAGAAACGGTTTGCTTGTGCTATTTTAACGTCTATGGGGCAGGACAAAATCCTAACGGCGCGTATGCGGCTGTCATTGCCCAATTTTTACAGCGCGCCCTAAATGGCGAGCCCGTGCGCATAGACGGAACAGGAAGGCAAAGCCGCGACTTTATCGCCGTAGAAGATGTGGCCCGCGCCAATATTTTGGCGGCCCGAAAAGGCGTACCCGGCGAAACGTATAACGTCGCCTGCGGGAAAAGTTATTCCCTGCTTGCGTTGCTGCGCCTGATAGAACAAACCACGCACCAAAAATTGGCCCGCACCTTTGCACCCAGCCGCGCGGGTGATGTGCGCACTTCGTCTGCCGATATTTCCAAAATTTCCCGCTTGGGTTTTACGCCGCGCGTAACGCTAAAAACGGGGATTGCCCGCCTGTGGCGCAGTCTTAAAAAATAATCCTTTTGTACGCTTCCGCTCCGCCCCGAATTATGCTATATTATGGGGGAAGAAGTAACCATATTAAGGAGGGGAAAGTATGTGGGAAAAGGACATTAATATCAACGAAGTTCGCGAAATCCGCAGCCGTACGTTGGTTTATTTTGGCGTGGGTGCCATTGCCAAAATTGCCGATATCTGCAAAGATTTAAAAGCGCGCGGTATTAACAAAGTGTTAGTAATGACCGGGCGCGGCGCCTATAAAAAAACAGGCGCGTGGGACCACGTTACCAAGGCCTTTGAAGCCACGGGGATGCAGTATGTGCATTACGACCAGGTAACGCCGAACCCGAATACCCACCACGTCAACGATGCCGTAAAAATGGCGCACGATTTCGGCGCGCAAGCGGTTATCGCCATTGGCGGCGGTTCCGCCATTGACGCGGGCAAGAGCGCGGCCATTTTGCTCAAATATCCGGGCAAAACCGCCGAAGACTTATATACCTTCCAATTTACGCCGACCGAGGCTGCCTCGGTTATTGCGATTAACCTCACGCACGGTACCGGCTCCGAAGCCAACCGCTTTGCCGTGGTCAGCATTGAAGAAAAGAACTTCAAACCGGCCATTGCGTACGATTGCATTTACCCGCTCTATTCTATTGACGACCCGGCCTTGATGACGGGCCTCGCCGAAAATCAGACCCGCTATGTGTCTATTGACGCGGTCAACCACGTGGTAGAAGCCGCCACCACGAAAGTGGCCTCCCCGTATGCGATTGATTTGGCTATTTCCGTAGTTAAATTGGTGGCCGAATACCTGCCGGTAGCCTTGAAAGACCCCAAAAATTTGGAAGCGCGCTATTTCTTGGCCTATGCGGCTTTGGCGGCCGGTATTGCGTTTGATAACGGGATGTTGCACTATACGCACGCGTTGGAGCATCCGCTTTCCGGCGTGAACCCGAACTTGACGCACGGTTTGGGCTTGGCGATGTTACTGCCTGCGGTGTTAAAGAATATTTATCCCGCCCGCCCGGCGACCTTGGCTGATGTGCTCGCGCCTATCGTGCCCGGCTTGAAAGGGTGTGGCTGTGAGGCCGAGAAAGTGGCCGAAGGCGTGGAAAAATGGCTCTTCTCTGTGGGCTCCACGCACAAACTGCTGGACGAAGGCTTTAAGGCGGAGGATGTGGATAAACTCGTGGAATTGGCGTTCAATACGCCGTCTTTGGACGGGCTGTTGGGCCTTGCACCGACGGATGCCACCAAGGAAGCCGTCCGCGCGATTTACACCGAATCGCTTAAACCCTGCCACAAATAAGTTTTACCTGGCACCAAAAAGCCCCCGTTTCCCGGGGGCTTTTTTGATGTCTGATTTCTGTTGTTTGCGGTGGGTGTTATCCCATAGTGCTTGGCGGCGCGCTAAGGTACGGCGCTCTGCCATTATTAAAAAAGAAGGTCATCCTGAATTTATTTCAGGATCTACCGATTGTGTCGCTAGTCGTTGTCTAAAAAAGGTCATACTGGAAGGTTTCTGTCCAGTATCTGTTGTTTTCCTCTTTTTTTATAACGCCAGATCCTGGACTACGACTTTCCAGGATGACGACAACGACAATGCAAAAGACGAATAGCACAATCGGTAGATTCTGAAAACCCTGCGGGCCGCCAGTTCAAAATGACCCCAATTTTTATAACTGCCTTTTTGCTGTCATCCCCGAGGAATTTAGTCGGGGGATCTGTCGTTTCGTTAGTTAGCAATATGTCTTAAATAGTGTGGCAAGCAAAATAAAAAAACGGGTCAAGCCAATTTTCAAACTGCGCAACATTTCCAAAAAGTTTATCAATTAGCCGAAAATTCGTATCAATGTTGGCTGTCTTTGTCTAAGGGCTTGACCCCGTTTTTTTTTTTTTGGTAAATTTTAATCAGCGGCGAGTATATGAGGGGGGGACGTGTGCGGCAGTTGAAAGCCGCTAAAAAGGCCGTTTTTGCTGATTCTTTCTGTCCCTCCTCTAACAAGACAGAAAGCCGCGGGACGTACGCTTAATCTCCGTACGTCCCCTATTTTAAGGGGAGGGAAAAATGAAGAATAACCGAAAAAAGAAAGCGTTTACACTTACGGAACTTTTGGTAGTGGTCATCGTGATAGGCGTATTATCCGCGGTGGTATTACCGAAATTCAGTAAAGTAATAGAAACGCGTAAAACGACGGAAGCCGAAGAAATGATGGCGGCCGTCAGAACCGAACAGGAAAAACGCTGTGCCTTGGATAAAAACTATACCACGGACGCGGCCACGGTCAATTTGGCCTCATTAAATACCAAAAACTTTAACTACACGTTAAAGAATACGGGTATAGAAGCCAAGAGTAATAACAGTAAATACGGCTATACATTAAAAATGCCGTCTTACCGGGACGGTCGCTTGTGCTGTGATAGTGCGGAACAATGCGCAAAACTGAATAAAAATTATCCTTTGTGCAGTGAACTTATCGCGAAAGCGGACTACACGAGCGGTGTGGAGTGCGCGGCGACGCCGGAACCGGTGGCACCTGATAACACACCAAAAGCGTGTGATGGCCCTGCCACAGAAGCCTGCGGGTGCAAAAACGGCGGAACGCGAACGAGAACTTGCGACACGACGACTGGCACTTGGAGTGGTTGGAGCACCTGCTCAATCGCGGACACCTGCGAGTGCACGGGAACGCAACCGTCATCCAGCCAAACCTGCAACAGTTGCGGTACGCAAACGCGTACGATAACCTGTAATGTGGCTACCGGGGAGTGGGTACCCGGTGAATGGGGAACGTGTGATCTTTCGGCTTGTCCGAAAAATTGCGATAATTCCAGTAAGCCTGCGACCTCGCAAACCTGCAATAATTGCGGCACGCAAACGCGCACGGTAACCTGTAACACTACTACTGGTGCGTGGGTGCCCGGTGCTTGGAGTGCTTGCAGTAAAACGGTTAAAGAGTGCTCTCAGTGCGATTGGCAGGAAGCCCAAAAATGTGAGCGGCCTCAGGGTTCAAATACGCAGGCGGGGGATTGGAATGATGAAACCTGTACGTGCTCCTGCCCGTCCCAAACCACGCTTAATTCAGAGGGCGAATGTGAAGAACCCGAAGGCAGTTCCTCTGGCAGCAGTAGCGAGGACTGTACTTGGCAATCTGTTTATTCCTATCTTTGTGGTACCAAAATAACACAAGCGGAAGCGTGTTCTCGTTATGGTGATGGATATCCGTGTCAACTCAATGATTATTGCCCTGCTCGTGGCATAGAAGTGGAAGTTTGTAAATAAATAAAAACCCCGGTTATAAATGCCGGGGTTTTACATTTTATCGCAGAACTTTGTTGCCGCGCATATAGTCAAAAAATTGCTTTACGCGGCTGTCGCACAAAACATCCTTTACCGAAATGTCTTTCTTCAAATGCACGCCTGCCAAGGTGCGGCAGCGGCTTAACGCCACATACGTTTGCCCGGGGGCAAAGGCCCCGCGCCCGATGTCCAAATAAATGCTGTCAAACGTCAGCCCTTGGGATTTGTGTATGGTAATGGCCCACGCCAGTTTGAGGGGGTACTGCTTAAAAAAGCCCTTTACCTTGGGTTGCAGTTTTTGCGTGAGCGCGTTAAATTCGTAGCGCACATCTTCCCAAACGTGCGGTTCCACTTGGTAAATACAGCCTTTCAGTTCCACCTGTATAAAATCGGGCCCCAAATCATATACGGTGCCGATATCCCCGTTTACCCAGTTGTCGTCATTAACCAGCATCATAATTTTGGCGCCTTTTTTTAGGTGGAGCGTTTTGTCCGCGGGCGTAGTTTTTCCAAAGGAATCGTCTGCGGTGGCCTCATAGGTAAATTCTTTGCCGGGGAGCAAGGATAAATAATGCACATTGCGCCAAGCCGCATCGCGGTTGGTGGGGGCCAAAATAATGCTGTTTTCAAAATTTTCCGGCAGTTCAAAGGTTTTGCGCGTATTGAGCAGGGAATCCAACTGCGGTTGGGTTACATTGCCCTCGCGGATTAAGTTAAGCAAATTGGCGTAGTCCGGGTCCGCCTTTTGGCGGAAGATACGGCGCAGTTCAAACACTTCCGTCGGCAAGCGGCGCAAGACTTGCGCTTCAAAAAAATAGGGGCTTTTGTAAATTTGGCGGAAATAATCAAAGAGTCCGCCCGTGCTGGATTCCTCTACGGGCGGCAACTGGAATAAATCGCCAAACAGTACAATTTTTTTACCGCCGAAGGGTTCCTCGGTGTGCGTGGAGATTTGCAAAATATAGTCTATGGCATCCAATAAATCGGCCCGGAGCATAGAGGCTTCGTCAATGATAATGGTATCTACGGCGTCCACGGTTTTGCGCGGCAAGCGTTTAAGATTGCTTTTGTCTAGCAGGTTGCCGGGCTTTAAATGGAAAAATGAGTGTACCGTCTGCCCGTGTATGTTAATGGCCGCCAGCCCCGTGGTAGCCAGAACGACCGCATTTTGCGCCGTGTGTTGGGCAAAGTAGCGCAGGAGCGTGGTTTTACCCGTGCCCGCACGGCCCGTGATAAAGATAAGCGGCATAACGGGCGGTTTGGCTTCCAGCAAGGATAAAGCGTCCTTAAATTCGTCGGTTAAAATAATGTCAGGTTTTTGTGCGGGCATATTTAAATTATAGCAATTAGATAGTTGGCTTACTTGCTTATGCAGTGCAGTATAACGGCAAAAATGTAGTTTTTGCTGTTGCCTTTTTGCTGTTTAGTGTAAAGGGGTTGTTTCGTTTTTTTTTTTTGTTAAAATTTTGATAAATTGCGGTGGATGTACCCGGATGTATCCGCTGTATAAAAACGCGTATAAAAGGCCGTTTTGCTCAAATATAAAGGCCTTAACAAGGAGAAAAAATGAAAGGATTTAACAAAAATTGGAGTTTTTTACTGTCATCCCCGAAGGTTTTAGTCGGGGATCCGCTGTTATCAAAAAAGGAAACGACAGATTCCCGACTACAACACTCGGGAATGACAACAAAAACAACAGTAACTACAACGACAGATTCCGTAACCCTGCGGGCCGCCAATTCCTCGGGGGATGACTACAACTGCAACGACAGATCCCGTATAAAGACACTACGGGATGACGGCCTAACAACAAGTGGCCGTGCGGCAACCCCAAACAGACGTCATTCCGTAAGGTTTCTATACGGAATCTCGCCGTTTCGTAACAACAGATTCTGGACTACGACTTTCCAGAATGGGTATAAAGGCCAAAAAGTGGTGTTATTTTAAGGTCTTAAATAGTATTTT
>ERZ808240.479-NODE-479-length-52835-cov-34.235942_pt1 | contig 52835 bp, 61 predicted proteins | sample MGYA00521084_ERZ808240 | MGnify/ENA primary metagenome ERZ808240 (study PRJEB31516, sample SAMN03275571) | gut metagenome | biome: mammalia-associated habitat; material: feces | host: Papio cynocephalus | place: Kenya | collected 2012-08-06 ...
CGCCAATCAATGCTTCAGAATCAAATTTATTAGTTTTTATATGTCCACCATTTCTTATTTCAAGTGCAACATTACCATTACCATCTGAAAATGATAAATCAGAATCTGAATCATTGCTAGTTCTTACTAACTCATCAATATCATCGCCAATCAATGCTTCAGAATCAAATTTATTAGTTTTTATATGTCCACCATTTCTTATTTCAAGTGCAACATTACCATTACCATCTGAAAATGATAAATCAGAATCTGAATCATTGTTGGAGGTAACATAATCAATATCTCCAAATTGATAAATATCAAAAAACTTCCACTGGCTATCACTTACGTTATAACACAAAAAGCTTATATCATAATCTGCTTTGGGCTTATCTATATTAAAATTTGTATATACACCTGGAATAGAAGTAACATAAAAAATATTGCCTTCTGGTGTTCCAGGGTCAGTTGTAGGAGTAGCTATACCAGCAAAAGTAGCTCCTTCTCCTATTATATTTACCATATTAAGGAGAGTACTTTGCAAAATATCTCCAGTAATTTCCTGGTTTCCATTTTGCTTTATCGCCTGCTTGATAGCAGCTTTTAAATTTTCGTAAGCCATAATTTCATTAGTTTAATACTATCCCATATAGTTTGGCTATTAAGTGTATAGCCTTTGCTCCATAAGCTGAGCCACAACATGAGAATTTTGTTCATAATTTTATGCTATTACAATTTTACTATTAGCCTCTACTGCTGAACGGACTTCAGCCCAATCAGCTGAAGAGTTATATTTTTCTAGTACTGATGCTTCAAGTGTTATAACAAAGGCTATACTATCTTTTGCGTTCTGAACTAAATACAGAATCGACTCAGGAGAAACCTGATTACAATCAGACAAATCCAAGTCTTGTGCAAGGTTCTTAAGCTTAAAGGTGATAAGCTTATTGCAACTTCCAAACATGTGAAGCACTGAGTACCCAGTATCTGGTAACACGATTATGCCATCTATTTGCTGTAAATGAATACATCCAGCAAACATCTGAGTACAGTTACTTACATTCAACTCGTGCTCTTCGTTTGGAGCATTCAAGCTAATAATTTCTGCATCTGAACCATAGAATGCTGAGTGCATGTCTATATCAGACTGGAAACCTTGGAACCAATCATGGCACTTAATATACTTAGCCTTAGAATTGGCCCACATAGCTGTATAATTAGTAGTATTAGCCACTTTATCATACTCTTGGTCAGCTAAAAGCATATCAGCTGGAGTAAGATTTATGAGAGAAGTGCCAATTTGTAGCTGGAACTTATTATTCTCATAATCATAGGTTGCGCCAAACAACTTTTTGTATACTTCTATTTCAGCCTCTGTGACCGGAGCTACCATAGTTGATGTTCTAGTCCAATTCATGTAAGAGCCATTCGCATCTTTAGACAAGTGCAAATAATATTCTCCATCGTGAACTGTAGCCATTGCCGTAAGCTCATCTGAACTATATTCTAAGAAATTAAAGATAATAGCCAGATTATTATCAAGAACTGCTACGTGAGTTAAATCATGATTCTGATTAGCAGTATCTATAATTTGGTCAATATCTTCTTGTTCGTTTGTCACCTTATAGCTATTCGAAGCTAAATTATCTCCAGTCTTAGTCGGTTCTCCAATAGTTACAGCTATTGTAGCTATAGAATTATCTCCTGTATCGGTAGATGATAATTTATCTATAATAGCTGTAAATAATGGAGCTAAGACTTTCGCTGAAGCAGAACCTTGTTTATGTATCTCCTGCTCAACATACTTTCTCATTTCTATCAGTTCCATATTTTCTTGTCTAAAATCTAAATTAAAGTCCTTACTAAAATCAGTCATTCTCGTTTCAGATTTCCAAATGATTTATTATTTTGTTTATCAAATTCACTATTTAATCTGTCTATAATAGGCTTCCAATATCCAGGTAAAGCCTTTGTAAGTTCAAATCTTATCAGTGAATATATAACTCTGAATATGACATTTTTTGGATAGGCTATAATGAGATTTCTAAATCCGTTACATATATACGCATAATCAAATATATACGTTAATATCTTAGCAGCATAAATTGCTTCTGGTCTATCTCCACAGGCGTATACAATACTATATATTACATACACAATCGTAAAATACAGCAGCAATTCGAGCATCGCTTCTCTAGCTTTTTTCCAAGAAAAGTTTTTGCATCTATTTATAGACACTCCATCTGCTCGCATTCCACAGAACAGATTAAAGCCAAAGCCTATTATAAGAGCAATGACAAAGCCTTCTGTTGGTGTCAGAATAGCTAGCAGAGAGCTTAAAGCTGATATCATTATAAGCCTAATTTGCTCAAATTCAAGTATTTTATTTATCATAAAGCCTATTTGTTATCAAAGTCATTATTGTAATCACTGTTAAAGTCTCCTCCAAGTGGTTCATGTTGGAATCCACCAAGATTAACTATTATATTATCTACATCAAATTCGCAATTAACAGAAGCTAAGTCACCTTGTTCTTGCCAATCTACTTCCATACTAAAAGATATAGCATCATAAGTTTCGCCTTTGCAAGTTATCTGTTTTTTGCTACAGAGACGTATTATTCTCATAGCATCACAGAGATATTCTGGAATAACAGTATTAAACTTATATGTTTTCTTTGATACTTGGCTCTCTATAAAAGAATAGCCTAGTCTTTTTGTTGCTTCCTCTTCAAATGAATATTCTGGTTTGCCTAATTCAGACTTAAGAAGCAGAATATAGTGAAATGCTTTTTCTGATGGAAATATAGGATATTTGCCTCCTACATATAGATTTCCTTCTGGGTTCCAATACTCTATTTTGATACAGTCGTCTACATTATTTGTAAAGCAGAATACTTCTGAATAAACATAATCATGTACTGCTTCTTTAATTGCTAGATAATACTGACCCTCATAATCGATAACGCCAGATAAAGGAAATATACCTAAGAACCACAAAACAACACAGCTATTGATTTCTTCTATATGCATACCAGCATCTTTGAATCTACTGGTGTATTCACCTACTAATTTATTTGTATTCGCATTATATAATTCTACAGCTGCAATGCTATGTGCATGACCAGCATATTGTGTTCCATAATTAATGTAAAAAGGAGTAATTACATTTGGATTTGTGATAAGAGGAGCAACATGACCATAAGCAAAACTGCGATAACGGTTTTGCTTATGAATGTCATCATAGAACTTTAATGGTGATAAACATATTGGACTTGCCATGCTACTGATAATTTATAATTTGTCATTTATTTAATATATTGCAAATATAATAAAAAAAATTCAATTTTATATAAAATTAAAATTCTTTTATAATTATTTAACTCTAATTATTCTGGACTAAATGTGAGCGTAGTGCTTATTAGCCCAGTATCTATGTTTACCGACAGTGAATCAATTGTACCGGTTCCAATAGAAGTCTTAATCGCTTTGTATAAGTTAATACTGTCCTGTGTCTGAAAATCTACATCTTGCTTAATAAACTGCTTCACGCCAGTAACTCTATATGCATCAGAGCTTGGGGCTCTTGTATATTTAATGCTTTTAGCAGGCATGTCAAGCATGTAATACCTAGCTAAATAAAGCCATGAACATAGATAATTCTGAGGTGTAACTGTATAAGGATAAATGTATTCATCGTCTCTTAAGCTAGATACGGAAGCAATTGGCACTCTGCCTGTATCTTTATTAGCCATCATAAGAGCAAAGCCGTCATTTGAGAACTTATCTGGAGCATATAGCATCAAATCTATATCAGTCGAAAATACTTCTGAATTTATTTCTTCAGTCTTGTCAGCTTGAGTGTATGCTGATATAATATCAATTTGCATATCTTCAAATGTATCTGTAGAATCATCCATCCAAGCAAACTCATATCTAGATGCTAAATCGTCTTTAGAATATGACTGTTCTTCCTGAGCATATAAAACAGACTTTCTATTAAATTTATCATATTTCTCGGTAAGGTCTAAACCTATATTTTTACCAGAATATGACAAGCCATTCATGAAATATGAAATATGTTCAATTCTTAGTCTGTTATTACTATCGATAAACCAGTAGCATCTGAAACAATCACGAAGCATATTCATGATTTGCTCAAATGTTATTTCAGCCTTTTGTGCGGCTTGGTCGTAATTGCCTTTTAGCACATTTGATTTTGGAACTATATACGGCTCATAGCCTGCTCTACTTCCATCAAATGATATTATAGGTGGTACTCCATCAGTATTATAAAAGAATTCACTATACTCAGCAGTTGCTTCAAACTTAACAAGTGGGTCTATTTCATGCAATAAAGCTTTAATTGTGTCAGCTAGTGAAAACGCATCTTTTAAAACAAAGGTAGTTCTAAACATATACTCAAACGTATCCCAGCTATCTGGAATTATAGCCCATACTGATGTATTAGCCCAAGAACTTCTGCTTATCGGTACAGGCCTGTGAGAAGTAGTGCCAATACTTACAACGTTGCTTGTAAAGTAAGTGCCATAATCGGTTCTACCATATTTTGTAGGATAACTTACAGATTTACCTGATTGTATCACATTAAGGCCGACCATACCTATGCATTTTCTGTAGTTTACTCTCTCAGATACAAAATCATCTTTTGGCAAATCGTACAGTGTTTTAGTTTGTCCAGTTGATAATTCTATAGCTGAATCTACATCCGCAAGTATTCGTGCCCAAATCACGTAATCAATCAAACATTCTCTAAAGTTAAAAGCATCAGTATTATCAGAAACTTTCTTCAAAGAATAGTCTGCATTGCTACCAGAATTAAATACCCCGGTGAACTTATCAAATAAATAACTTGTACAATATACCCTCTTTGAAATAAGATTTGGTGTACTTAACTGGCCAAAAGTCTTTATGTCATTAAAATAAATCCAATACAGTGAATTCCTACTTTCACCAGATGTATTTGTTGGATGTGTTCCAGATGCTGCACTTAATATAGTTCCATAAGGCCATGCCGATGTTCCATAGTTAGCTTTTTCTGTATCAGATAAGGCCTTTAAACTGATAACATATCGGCTATCTGTGGTATTTACCCATTTATATTCACTGCTATTTTCATCTCTAATATAGGCACCAGCAAAATACACAGATTGTTCTTTTTCTATAATAATCTCTTGCTTGGTAAAATTTTTAGCAAAATAGTATTTATTCTTAAGTGCGTCGGCATCATCTATAGCTTCAGATGCTTCCTGTTCCCAATATGTGCCATTAGCATAACATGATACGGAATCTGCACCTTGAATATAGAATTGATACAACAAACGCTTGGTTAATGTTAACGGAGTTATAGCTGGAGACAACTTAATCAAGTCATAAGTATGGTCGTAAGCATTCATTATCTTAGAATATCTATCTATAGATGATAACTTCAATTCAATGGAATGTTTAGTGTCATTTAGCTTGCAATCTGTTTTAGTAAATGTATTTACAGATAGCACTTTATTATTCGCATTTGTAGTTATCAAAATATACTTAGTCTCCAGACTTTGTGCTTTTATAAATTCAAAGTCATCTCCGAATATCTTAATAGAGCCTTCTAGAGTATCTCTAAAAAACACTTGATTTGTTTCTTTTTTATACTGCTTTTGAAGTTTCTTGTAATGAGGACCTTGCAACTTAAAGCCTCCATAAACCCAAACATGAGTGAGCATTTTAGTTTTTTCATCTTCAGTCATCTTTGACAATTCATCTGCGGATATATCGAGTTGAAAATCTACTCTTATGTAATAAGCGTTTTTTCTAATTACACTTTCAGATGGACTATATTGCTCTAAGTCGTTATCACTATAAACTACGCAACCTAGATATTTAGTACTAGCATCATAGAAAAATACGCGAAGCTGCTTAAAGTTTAAATCTGGAGGAAATATCTCAACTATAGAGATATTTTGTCTACCAGTTGGTCTTATATCATCGAGATAAGCTGTAACACAGTATTGACCTACCTCTGTAGCACTTGCAAACTCTCCAGTCTGTGTGTCAAATTGGCCATTTGTAGCAGTTTGTATCTGTCCTTTGAGTAAATAAAACTTATTCATAGCTATAAATCTAGATAGAATTCAAATTTTAATCTCTAGAACCTTAAAATTTATATATCTTTATAATTTATAATTCTATATAATTCAAAGTCCCAGAGACTAAAATCGTGAAATTCTGGGTTAATTATTTATATATCTCTTAACGTTGCCTTTGATAATAAGAGTCCTACCATCTCCAAGAGCATACACTCTCTCAGAATTCTGTTTCTTAATAGCCTCTACACTTCTTTCAAGATTAGACAAATCAGTAGTAGTTTCTACTGTTATCATCTGGCTTTGAATAGCATCAGCGTTGTTAAATGCAGCCGAGAACTTATTCTCAAATGTACCTTTATTTAAACTATCGACTATATCTGGAAGTACTCGTTTATATTTGCGAGTATTACGTTTATTAATAATAGCCATAGCCTCACCGCCTTCTGCTCGCATATTTCTACCTTCTTTATTCTTCTGATGCAAATCTATATCATTGCCAGAAGCATGTGAGCCACCTTCCAGGAATTCGAGGCCTCCTTCTCCATACTCTTGACTTGCTGCAGCTGTGGCTTGTTTAGCTTTAACTTTTGCAACTGCGAAGCTTGTCCACATAGTTGCAATAGCAGCTAATGCAAGAGCTGGACCAACAATAGGAATGCTAGACATGCTAGACCAAATATTAGCTGAAGCTGTGATAAGAGATGACGCTTGAACTACAGTGTTAATGGCTTCTTGGCGACGTTGGGCTTGCTCAAGAAGTTTCTGCTTTTCAAGTTGGTTCTTCTTCTCTTGCTGAAGTTCTTTCTTTTTAGTTGCAACCTGATTAGCGTAACCGTTGTTGCGGCCTTCTACTTCAGCATCATAAGCTGTTTGAGCTGCTTCTACTCGTTTTTCAGCTGCATCAACAGCAGCTTGTGCCATATCGACTTCGGCTTGGGCAATTTCTTGCAAATTGCTTATAATACTATTACAGGCATCATTCCATGCATTAATGGCTTCATCGTCAGCCCCAGGAATATAGCTTATTAAGAAACCAGTTAGTCCATATTTACCAATACGTCCGATAAGTCCTAAGCTAGATTTGCGAAGCTTATCCTGCTCTTGCTGTAGCTTCTCAACTGTATTATGAGCTGTATCAATCTGAGCTTGAGACCAATCAAGGGCACCAGATTTAGCTAATCTGATTTTCTCTTTCCACAGAGCAATTTCTTGTGTCAGCTCATAGTCTTTAATCTCATCAGCAGTATGCTTAGCAAGGTCGAACTCAGACTTAGCCAGTTCTTGCTGTTGCTGGAAATTCTCTAAGCGATTACTGCCTGATACAGATAGCTTTTGCTTATTGAATTTAGCATTAATACTAGACTCAGGCTCTTGTTGTTCAATTGGTTTAGCCCTATTTTGAGCTAATGCCAGTTTTCTAGCAGTTTCTACTTGTTCAAGAAGCAATCGCCTTTCTTCGACTGTGCCTTTCTTTACAAGATAGAGTTGCTCTTGTATTTGCTTAGCTCGTAAATCAAGGATTATCTGGTCATATTTAGCCTCAATTTGAGCTCTTTCTTGATGCCAAGCTGCTATTTGTTCAGGAGTAGCTTGACCTGTTACGGTAGCTTCAGTTTGACCATTTTCAGATATAGTAGCGGCTTTTGTCGTATAAGAAGCTTCACGAGTATCAAGTTGCTCAAGTCTAAGTTTCTTCTCTTTCTCAATCTCAGCAGTAATAGTATCATATCTAAACTTCATAGTTTGACGAAGCTTAGTCATACTATCTATCTGTCGCTCATCTTCAATATCTTGTAAATCGAGATTAAGCTTTCGCTGAGTATTTTCTATAATAGCTTTAAGTTCTTCTTGCTGTTTCTGAACTTGTTTCTTCTGCTCATCTGTAAGAGGTTTATTTCCCTTTTTACCTGCTAAGAATACTTCGTTTTTACGAAACTTTTCCTGCATTTCGCGGATAGTAGCTTCAGCAGAGTCTACAGCTTCTTGCTTGCGCTTCTTAAACTCATCTCGCTGCAAAGCCGTTATAGTGGCCTCATACTTTTTTTGAATTGTAAGGTCATTCTTCCAGATAGTATCTGTTAAATCACGCTCTCTAGGAGTGCGAATCCTAGATTTATCTTTTTTATGAGCTGTATCAAGACCAAGTTTTTTATATAATTTATTTATCGTATTATAATAATTACCAGCCATTTTAACAGCTTTATCAGCGAAGTCCTCATCGTAAGCAATTTCTTTTTCAATTTGTGATTGTAGTTGCTTTTTCTGCTTTTGATAAGTTTTATTAGTATATTCCTTATCACCACCAAACAAACCAACTATGCCACCTGCTGCAAGGCGCTGCCACCAATTTGGCTTACTGCCATACTCTTCTTCAAATTCAAACTGTTTCTGAATAGCTTTACCGTAGTATTCAGCCGCCACTTGCATAGCCGCAGTAGCTTTAGCACGAGCATAAAGAGCATCAGTAAACTCAGTAGTATGTTCTACAAGAATCTTCTCAGCATCGTTTACATTATTGATAGAAACATCGAGTTTGTTAAACTCAGATTGATTATCTTTGACAAACTGTTTTTGCTTCTTAAGATTTCCACCAAGAGCCTGCCATTCTAAAGATAAGCGCCTAAGAGTAGCTATTTGTTCTCCAACTTGTTTAGTTGAATCTTTAAGTTTATCATTAATTGCACTTATAACATCGCCGGTGTCAGCAACTGCTTTTTGTCCGGACCAAGCAACCTGAATCCAGTGAAGAATCTCTTTACCGTTTGCAGACAAAGCGTAAAGTAATACAACAAGAGCTGTTTGCCAGCTGAGAAGAGCTGATATAATCTGTTTAGTTACCGATACCGTCGGTTTACCTTCAGCTCTCAATTTAGCGTTCTCAGCTTTTACTTTTTTAATTTCGTCAATAACAATAGGTATATTATTAGAGATACCAAGGAAGAATGTATTAAGAGATACAGCTGCAGCAGGAAGCTCTCGAACTACTTGTGAGATAGATACGCCTAAGCCATCCCAAGATTTAGCATAATTACCTACACTAAGTCTGTGATTGCCAGTTGCTTCTTGCAACTTTATCATCTGCTGATAAATCTTAGCAGTTTCCGCTTCAAGGTCTTTACCAGCTTGAGTACCCTCTCTTTCAGCAGCAGACATCGCATTCAACTTTATCTTATTAAGAGCGTACTGAGCTGCTAGTCTGTTATAAGAGCCTTCAGCTGACTGGTTAATCTGAGCCTGATATTTAGCTGTTTGATTAAGAACCTTAGTCTGTAAATCTAGTTCTTTAATCTGAATATTCGTAGCATCAGCAGCTTGGTTGTATCTATTCTGAGCCTGAGTAAGAGCATCAACTTGAGACTTCTGAGCTGTATGAGCAGCCATCACTTCTCTAATCTTAGCCTTCAACTCAAGATAGCGTTGACCTTCTTCCGACTGAAGATACGCGAGTTTCTCCTCTGCTTTCTGCACTTTAGAAACCTGCGCCACGTGAACTCTTAACTGCTCATCCATAGCGGCCAACTTAGCTCTTTGCTCATTAATCTGATTAATAACATCCTGACCTCGAGTAGCTCTCTGCTCAGCAGACATGTTTTTATACATATCTATAAGGTGCTTAAGATGGATGCTAATTCTATTGTAAGAACCAGCTTGCAATTCAAGTGCTCTTTTGCTCTCTGCCGTGGTTCTATTAAGTGCAGCAGTTTGAGCTTTAAGATTAGCTACCTCTTTACCCATCTCAGTCTGAGCAAAGGCATATTCTTTCTGAGCGCGCTCTAATCTTTGAGCAGCTCTAGCTGAGTCGTCTAAAGCTGCACGACCTTCTCTGGTAGATGTACTCATATTCTTAATGGCCTCTACCATCTCCTGCGAACCTTTCTTAATAGCAGCTACCATATCACCGTAGCTATCTATGAGCAATTCAAGTGATGCTCTAATTTCCTTTATGGAGCCATCGGATTGTACGAGGTCGCTCTCCTTTATTGCTTCATCTGCCATAGTTATCTATGTTTAATTCGTTTATAAGCTTTAGCTTCTGCATCAAGCTGTTTTTTAATATTACCAATTGTAGTATAAAACTGTAAAACAGTCATTTGTTTGGCATCTAGATTTGCCTTTTGACCAACCAGCATACATAAACTTTCAAACTGCTTATCGTATTTTAATTCAAAAGAGTCTTTACCGATAAATACACCCGGTTTATAAGATTTAAGCAGAGACAAGTCTATATCGGCTATTTCATTTGCATAGTCTTTGTCTTCTATTATGCCTTTTAGCTGCAAGATTGTTCTCTGCTTAATCTTATCATAAGTTTCTTTTTCTTTTGCTGAATCAAAGTTTTCTGGAAAGTAAGTTTCTAGCTCGGTCGAAAGTTTTTTTTTCAAGCTATATAGGATTTCTACAAGATTAAAATGCTTTACATTTCTAAGTTCTTGCAATAGTTCCTGCAAACTTGTATCTGATATACTCTCTACCTTCTTTCCATCAATACTGTACACAAGAGCAGCAAAGGCCATATACTTTGGCGATACTTCACTTACTATCATGTGCATATTTTGCCGCATATTTTGCAGCTCCTGCATTGCTTTCTTTTTATCATCTATCTTTATAAGCTTTGCAATTTGCACAATATGCTCATCTACAGACTCTATATCTGAACCAAGACCAGAATCAGTAATAACGTATTTGTTGTATTTCTGAAATCGCTCTATCGGCAGCTCATCTATAGAGTCATATATTTTTACGGTTTTATTAGCTAAGGATATTGTTTTCATACTATGAATCGTATTATAGGTGTAGCAAATACTGGTATAAAGAACCACGATGGGTCAAGCGTGATATATACCATTACTACAGAGATTAGTAAACTAAGCCAAAAGCTTAAGCAAAAATCGCAATCAAGCATTTTAGCTACTAATGTAAATCCGATTTCGTCACACTGGTTTCTAAGCCAGTAACGAATACCCATCTTACTCAAAGTGAGTATAATGAAAGCACTAAAAAGTGCAATCATGATTATTTGATAAATCGTTGGCATAATTCTCTAGTTGTCATTGTAAACTCAAATCTAAGTCCAGAATACGGATGCATAAAGAACATTTTATCCATAGACTGAATATTTTGACCTGAATAAACGTAGCTGTTATAAATTTTTTCTATTGAATATCCTTTATAGATATTTTCGAATCTCTCATAAACCTTATCGATAGTCAACCTACCTGTTTGTTTAATAAGACCTGGAGTAGTAAGAACTCTGATAATTTCATCCTTTACTTCTTCAGTATACATTGCATCATTGTCTGGAAATATAGTATCAAGATTAAACCAGAATACTAAAGCTCCTGAGAATGTAAACTGTGGTGTGGATTGCACTACTTGAGTAATATCTTGAGCATCGTAAATATCAAACCAGCAGAAATTACCAAAGTTATCATTTGGGAGCAGTGAAGCATATTCAGAGTTGCCGATATATGCTGCTGGATAGATAAACTTTCCACCATCTTCTTGATGTTCTACCAGCTTATAAGCCTTACCAAAAGCGCAGTCAAGCCAAGTAAGTTTATCTTTTAGAGTCTGCTGTATATCCTGTATTACTTTGTCAAGCAATACAGGATTATTTTTTATAGGAATGCGAATGCTTCGCTCAATACTCTTCTTCACCATTTTGCAAATAATCTTTAAGTTTTTCTGCTAATTCTGGTCTAAAGCTTCGAATAACCTCATTGAGATGTTCTCTAGTGAGTTTAAGTATCTTCTCGCCATATCTCTCTTTCAAGTATTTATGTTTATCGTCAGTACTAACTATATAGAATCCGTCGACATCGTAAATGAGTTTTAAGGACTTATACCACTCACCAGTATCTTTAAGAGTGACACGATTTGTAGGTTGTCCTTTCTTCTTTTTACGTTTTATAGTACTTGGAGCATAAGGTTTATATGACATGATTTCTACCTCGTCACCATTGATACCTCTATCGTAAAGCTGGTCTTGAGTAATAAGTTCAATTATTTCATCCTCATGCGCTAAAACTAATTTAACTAGCTCTTTGCCAAGGATGTCATCAAACTTTCTTAGCCTGTAGGCCAAATTTCTGATAGATAGACCGAATGATTTTGAAGCCATTATATAGACCTATATTTAATACCGTTATTTATGCATGGCAGACAAATTCTATCTAAGCCTTGCGTACTGATGCTAAGAGCCTTGAGAGCAATATCCAATTCATAAGTGAGTCCGGATTGGTGCATGCTATTAGTGTCTCCATCTAACTCGAGAAGTATATCCATCTTAGAAGCATTAATCGAATGGCGATTAGTCCTAACGTTTGGATTGAAAGCAAATTCACGCAAGAAGTCTATAGCAACTTGTTTTGCGAGAACATCTTGGAACATCGCTCTTTGCTTAATGATGAAATCTGTCAAGTCACAATAAGCAGATACTTCAAGATTGATACCGTAGTTCTTATCATAGGTGTAGACCATCTGTTCCTGGTCAAAGTTCTCAAATTGCTCTTCTGATACATAAAAAGGATGAATCTCTATGTAACGAGACCAAGCTTGATATGCTAAGAATTCGCTTCTAGAACAGGCTTTACAAGGGCCCGTAGACCAGTCCCTATCTTTGTAGATAGCAACTGAGTTCTCAGGAAGCTCTGACTGCTTGTAACCGAGGTACCAGCTACCTCCTGCATCTGTATTTTCACTTTCATAAGGCAGTAAGATATCTTCTTTTGGCTTGAACCACTCAATAGCTTTAGCAGTTTTCTTCTCAAACTCAAGAGTGTAAATAGGCTCTGGGTTACTCGAGTGGAAAATATAGAGAGTATAAGAACCTGGTTTTGTCATCTGAAGACCTATCTTATCAATCTTAACAGTTACGCCTTTAGACCGAACTGTGTCTATCTCAAAGCCAACAAATCGATTACGATTTTCAATAGCGTTAATAAGCCTACCAGTACCATCAAATAAAGTCTTATTCTCAATAAGAGCTTTAGAAGCTTTGTCCGCGAGCTTAGTATTGATAAACTTATTGATAAGCTTTACAATACTAGCTTTAGTTTTCTCTTCAAGCCATTCTGAAAACGGATTTGTCTCATCCCAGTAATCAGAATCAAGAATATCAGTTTCTTCTGGTACATCTTGAAGAGCTTTATATAGGGTATCTTCTATCTGTACTACTTCTCCCTCTTTATAGCTTTTAGAAGAATCATATTGCCGCCAGTTATAATTAGAGAAGTCTGGAGCTATACTTCGTAGATTATCCAAAGTAAGAAGTGGATGAATCTGCTGAAAATACATACCGGACTCAGTCTGAGTAATATTATCTGAAAGCTTAATATCAGACAAATCATAGCTCTGTTTCCATCCTACTAGATGGAGCATCTTGTCTTGTATATCAGTTATTCTAATCATGATATATTTCAGTTTAAAGTAAAAGCGGGAGGAACGAGACCTTTTCATCAGTCTGTCCTCCCGCTGGACCCATCCAAAGCTAATAACAACCTAAGATGCTATTAGTTTCTTCTAGATTTATATTTAGATATTCACCCCAAAGAAGAGGCTCAATCTTAAGCACCCGCAACGTCAACCTGCTGTACAGGCAAAGCATAAGCAGCATTCTCACTTGAAATATCGAAACCGATGATTGGACTAGCCAAAGTATCAGAATCGCTATTATAAGCAGTAAGGAATGCTACGTCGACTGCGAAGCCGTAGTGCTCCTTGCGAGTACGTACCATGTCTGCAGTAGCTGCACCTGCGATATCGTGATAGTCGCCAACAGAATCGTAGAAGTAAGTACCACAAGGGATGTTCAACAATGGAAGAGTAGCGATACCCCACTCATGGCCATCGCCTGAAACAGTGCCAAGCAAGCAGTCACGCTCGAAACGGGTCATGAAACCAAGTGAACCGGCGTTAATAGCATAGCCCTGAGCATACTTCTTCGAACCAAGTGCCATGTTGTTGGTCAAGTGAACAATCTTGTTGCCGAACTCATTCTGCTTGTTAACATCGTTGTACAAACCGTGCTGAGCAAGCTTGCGCATAATGGACTCGACACCAGCGTCACCAACAATATGAAGCTGACCAAAGAAGTCATTAGCTGCCATGATAGGGTCGAGGTCGCCAAAGATGTTCTCACGCTCTGTCCACTTAGCGCTAATTTGGCCCTGTGTATTAGTGTAGAGCAGTGGGTTCTTGATAATCTTAGTCTTCTCAGCGGCAAGCTTAGCAAGAGCAGCCTGGTCAAGTACCTGAGCAAACTTGTAGATATACTTCATCAACTTAGTCTCGAAATCCTTCTGGATGCCAATCTCATTGTTCATATACATTGCTGGAGCAATTGTAAAGCCGAACGCGTAAGTAGCGAAGTTAATCTGAACCATCTTAGAAGTATTCTCGCTGTCAGCAATTGTAAGAGTGCGGGTGTTACCAATGGTAATACCCTTGTCATAGTCAATTACTGGAGTCTCGAGAATATTGCCGATAGAAGTGCGTGCCTTCTGTTTAAGCTCCTCAGTAAGAATACCGGTTGGGTCATTGGACTGCTGAATAAAAGCGTCAAGAGCACCATAACGGCTAGGACGATACTCGTACTTATCTAAGTTCGAGTTTGAACGAATATTCTGAATTCGTGTTAGTACTAAACTCATAGTCTTTTATATTTAAATGTTAAACTAATATTTTGTACTGGTAGCGCATTACCCTTGTACGCCATTCAGCATATTATCGAATCGGAAGTTCTGAAACATTGTTTTCAGTTCTAATTTCAAGTGCCTTATTGCCAAACTCAGCATTATCTCGAGTCAGGCCAGTTGAAAGCAAATAGTTCTCAATCTGAGTATCAGCCTCTTGCTGAGTCTTAACTCCTGACAAATCAAGAGTAACTGTCTTGTGGTCAGTTATGATTGGCTTCGTACCACCACCTGGTTGCTGCTTACCTGTATCAATAACATCCTTCAAACTGGTCTCCATCACCAACTCTTCAAGAGTATATGGATTGAGATTATTCTTAGGATTGTTAAGAGTGTTACCAGCAGCATCACGGAGAACTAGCTTCTTGCCACCTTGGCCATCATCGATGAAGTCTGGTGTTCCCTTGGCAAGAATCTCATCCTTAGCAGCGGCGAGAAGAATCTTCTTAACCGGTTCTGAAACATCAGCTTTAAACTTAAGACCAGCTGTAGCACTGGTGAAAGCGAAACCAACCTGAAGGTCTTTCTCTTTCTGCTCATAGTCCTTCTTAGCTGTGTCCAGCTCGGTTGTTTTCTGCGTAAGCTGAGTTTGGAGCTGTGTCACTTGATGGTGAGCGTCCTTAAGTTGTTGTTTAACCTGCTCATCAACCGCACCGTCTGCAATCTTCTTCTCAAGCTCAGTAACTTTATCCTGTGAAGTCTTAAGCTGGGCAGCAAGTGTCTTAGAACTATCAATCTTAGTCTTATTGTCGTTGAGAACACGCTTGAGATAGTCATAAGACTTTTCACCATCAGTTTTAGCAACGCCTGTAATACTGAGAATATCAGCATCATACTGGCCATGCAAAGCACCTATTTTTGTACCAATTACTGTGGCTTCATCATTCTTAGAAAGCTCAGTAATGGCTGTCATTTGAGCGTCTGTAAGTCCTGCAAGGGCTGCGCTCTGTTTAAGCATTTCAATTGTTAACATAGCTTTGAATTTTTATTAGTCTTGTGGAACTTCTACAAGGCTAGCTGCGTCACCATATGGGTCATTGATAACGCCTGTGATAGCATAGCCAAGCAATTTGTGATTAGCCTTAAAGAGCTGCCACTCGCCGTAAGAGAAGTAGCGCTTCTGTGGAGGATTTATCTCCTTACCAGTTCTCTTACTATATCGGTCACCAAATGCAACCATGACTACTACCTTCTCAGAAGCTGTTTTTGCTTCCTGAGCTGCTGAGACATTCTGCTTTAACGTCTCTTCTACAATAGCGAGACGGGCTTCAGCTGTCTTAAGTTCCTTGGCGTTATTGTCAAACTCCTTCTTCTGCTCAGCTGTGAAAGCATCAGGATTACTCAGCTGCAGCTGCTGAAGCTCCTCCTGACGGTCCTTCAAGTCCTGAATCAACTCTTGGAGCTCCGCCTTGTTCATCGTTTTGTTTGACATAATCTAAAAGTTTATCTTTAATAATTTGAATCTTTTCTCTGAGTGGAAGCGAAGAACCAAACTCTACAATATCAATGTTCTCACGTTCGAATCGTGCAATCAATTCTGAGAAATTGATTTTAAGCTTTACAAAATTTACGTTAAGTAAACTTGCATTGTAGAGAGTCATTACCTCGTTAAGAGTTTTATGAGGATATGGCTCTAATTGCTTCAAGATAAGCATTCTCTGCAATATCAGTGGATTGTTGCGATATTCAACCTCAAGAATCTGCTGCATTATAGCATCAAGTTCTGTCTCAGTTGCTCCACTGTCTTTAGCAGATTTATACTTAGAATAGAGTTCTTCAACCGTAAAGACATAAAACTCTGTTCCCCAGCTGATAGAAGATGATATGAAACCATCTCCATAGCGTAACTTGCAGATTGTGTCTTCTACAAACTTCTGAGCCTGTTCAAAGTCTGTCTTTAGAGTATTCAGAACAGCTGTTTTGCTCTCAAAGTTAGCCGCTACTTGTGTCTCATTGATAGCTTCTTTCTCTGAAACTGCTGCATTACCTCCTGCTCCTACTACTGAAACTACAATCTCGTCGTGTAACCGCCGAACTTCTTCAACATTATACTCAAGGCTGTCTTTATCAATAGTAGTAATCTGAACAGGATTACGCATATCAGCTATGCCTTCTGACTGATTAGGAACAGGTACCTCTAAGAAGGAACCTGGACCTGCTATACGTTTTTCACCACAGCAAGGACATTTTTTAACTGTTCCATCGGCATTAATTTCGTAATTTCCATCTGCATTTCTTAAGAATCCGCCATCGCAGTATTCGCCTGTTTCGTTATTCTCAAAATTGCAATCTGCCTCATAAGCAGAATAGATTGGATATGGAGCATACAAATCAAGATGCTGTTTTGATATTGAGAAAAACAAGTACCAATCAAGACGTGAAAGCTCCTTTGTAATAGGATTTTTCTTAATATCTGGATATTTCTCATTAATTGGAGTAGTCCAGAAGAATCTCGCTGGGCAAAAACCTAAGTTATGAACTGCCTCAGTAAGAAGTGACTGAATCTCATTTTTCTCGTTAAGCTGAAATATTCTTATTGAAGTACTGTCAAAGACTGCTATTCTATGTTCTGGTTGCTTGAATATCAGCCATTCAAAATTAGTGATACTCTTATCTACAAACTGATAGTCGATTACTTGGTCTATATTCAGCCAATAGAAATAAGGTTCTGGTCTGAAGCTCTTTTGCTCTTGTGGTAAATCAACAACAAGTATACTGTTAGGTGATACTTGCAGCTGTTTCCAACCTTCTGTTTTCCAAATATCCGGCTCGCGAAGATTGTTCTTTTTGTAGTTCAACCAGTCTTCAAGCAACTCAGATGATGTAAACTGATATGCTGAACTTGAGTTTCTGCTATAGAATACTCGTTCGAGCTCTCGATAAACATCGTCTATTACTGCTGAAGTTGGTAACGGATATTGAAACAATTGCAAGAAGATGTTGTACTTATCCTTTGGAAGGAGGTGCGATACCCATTCCAAAAATAGCTGAGCAGAGCGATTATAATCATACAAGGATATGTTAGTTTCCGTATGGAACCTAACACGCTGCTGAAGTGAAACTGCTTTACTGATAAGCTGTCTCTTACTTGGTTTCAGCAGAATTTCCCTTATTTGATTTAAGTCTAAGACCATATTCCTCTGTATATTCGTATTCACTGTCTTCAGGTACATGCCAACCGCCATTTACGATTGGTCCCTGGTCGAGAATTCTCTCAGCATGAGAGAGCTCAAACTCCTGTGAGAGCTCTCCTGCTTCAAGACGTACCTTCTTTACTGGTTTTTTCATTTTCTGTTGTAATTAAAGAGCTAAACCACCTTCATCTCCACTATCACCAGAACTTACGCTCCCCCTGATGTACCATTTACAAGGTCTGTGAGCGGATTGTAATCAAGAGTATCACTCTTAATCAATACCAAGTCATCAGACCAGTTAGGATAGAAGCTCCAGCTAATAGAGTTAGAATCTGGCTCCTCATAGCCGCCAAGGTTCTTATCGCCAACGAAGAACTTGTCAACTGGAATTGGCATAAAGTTTGTAGCATCAGCATCTGCGAGTGCTCCAATATTGCCATTCTCGTCAATCAAATACACACCAATCTTCTCACATGAGTAAGTCTTGAGTGTCTTGATAACTGACTGAGCCTCCTGATAAATAACACCTGAGAAAGTAGTTGGTTCTCGACCAATAACAATCTCAACACCTCCAAGAGTCTGATTACCACCACCAAAGGTACGTGCTTCACCTGGCTCTGTAGTAGGGTTCTGGATATAAGGAGAAATAATCAGCTTAGTGCCATCACCTGCTGTAAACAATGGTGTCATTTTAGCCTTAGCCTTAATAGTTGCCTCTGGCAGCTTGTTCAGTGTACCAGTAGAACTATAAATACGGCTAAAAATTACCTTCTGAATCTGTCCAAAGCTTTCTTTGCACTCAGCAATCTCAAGGTCATTGAGATGCTTGCCTGTTGGACATCCGCAATTCAATCCCATAATATAATTTTACGTTTAAGTTATTAATATGCAAAGTCTTAACATTGAGTGCAAGCTTTGCGTTCACTAGTTGCAGATGCTGGACTCGAACCAGCGTTCTCTTGGATATGAGCCAAGCGAGATACCAACTTCTCCAATCTGCGATGTGTGAGCCGCGACAGCAAGAGGATTCGAACCCCTGACCTCAGGTTTACAAGACCTGTGCTCTAGCCCTCTGAGCTATGCCGCCCCTGATACTCACTTTGCCCTCGCCAGAGGAATCGAACCTCTATCAGCTACCAGACGGATGTTTGAAGTATAGCTGACTACCGTAACGAGGATGTGAGCTTCCGCTGAAGCTCTTAAGTAAGGTCAACAAAAACACTACTAACTAATGTAAAAAACTTTTTATGTATAACCTACAACTAACAACCTTCCATTCACATGGAACAGAAAAAACGATTTGGTAAAAGCTCTTCCCACAAACTTTTAACAGTGCAAATATACTAATAATATTTGAATTATAAAAGTTTTTTATGTTAAAGTTTGTTAAGAGGCTTAAAATTTAATTTCTAAGCCTTATCTTATTGCTGTTATGTTTCCTTGCGTGCATCTCACAGATACCTGTTAAACAGTCTGGGGCATCATCGTGCTGTTGCTTCTTGTTATCTTTTCTATAAGACATAAGAGCTGCATAGAACTTAGGCCATTTCTTTTCCCAGCCTTCTGGGAACAGTATATCGTTCTGTGCCACTCCTGAGTATGTGAATATGCGTGTCACTTTCTTCTCTGTCTGGGTGAATGTTCTTACAGCTGTTCTGAAGTTACGGAACGTTATACGGAGTAACTTCTTAACATTTCTAGAGAACGAACGGCCTCCATTGTTAGACTCTATAAGCGCTGAAGAGGTATTATTTCGTGTAAGCATCTCAGCTACTTCGGGTTCGGTTTTCTCCATTGGAGCATCTGTAAACAGCACATCTGTAACATAGCAGAACTCAGGCGTATCTATAAAGCAAATGGAACAGAGAAAATCGGCTCCAGTATCAGCTGTATCTGTGTAGTTCCACTTATGCATAGCGTCATGGCCTGTAGGTAGTTCTGAGCGATTATAAGTTTTAAAGCCTTCTGAGTACATAAGACCTTCTTTTGGTGTCGGGTCTTGCATATACTGTGTATCAAACACCATCGGATTAATTTCTCTCATGTGGTCAAGCTCTTCCAAGGTATGCTTCATCGGCCACAAAGCGTGACGCTCATGTGTAACAGGGTCTTCTTGTATAGCTGGCAATGATAATACAGTCCATTCATCTGGTTCTATCTCTTGCAGATAGCCGCAGAGGTCGTGCTCGTGAAGCCTCTGCATGATTATGATAATTGGAGTATTACGACTATTAGTACGGTTACGAATAGTATTCTCAAATCGTAAATTAATACGTTCGCGGACAATATCTGAATCTGCGTCCTCTGGCTTGATAGGGTCATCTATCATAATAGCTCCTTGGAATACATTCTGCTTAGCACCTATCTGCTGCAGCATCTCATTCATGTTCTCATCGAATGTGAGATTATCGGCAACGTCAGAGCCTTTGATTGGTTCCTCTTCATCTACATTACCAGCGCCGAAACCTGTTACCTGGCCTTGTGTTGACACAGCATACATCTCTCCACCGGCAGCTGTTCTCCAACGTTTGTTTGATGCTTTTTCTTTCTCAAGTCTAGAACCTGGAAACAGCTCTTTGTATAATTCTTCCATCATGATAGAGCGAACGGTGTCTGAGTTATCAGCTACAAGCACATCAGAATATGACAAATGTAAGAAGCGGCATTTAGGATTTAGCGCAAAACACCAGCTTATAAACGATTTGATAACAAGTTCAGTTTTACCGTATCGAGGAGCAATATTGATAATTAGGCGAGTGCACTTGCCATCTACAACATCTTGTAAGGCTTTCATAATCTTTTTATGGTGCTCGGCCACTATGAAATTACGCTTATACTGAGCTTTAAACATAGCCTTAGTATATGCCTCGAATGATGATAGCATTTCTAATCGAAGCAATTCTTTTGCATTTACTTGAGATGGTCTAATAGACTGTGCATCTATGACTCTCTGCTGCATTTCAGAGAGTGTCTGTTTTGGGGTTCTCATAATTTAGAAATTATAAATGGAGCCAGGTGCACAAGCGTGCAAAATAAAGAAGTATCAATAAGTAATAACTAGTTTGAAATGTGTACCTGGCTCCTTGTTTAATATCGCATTATAATATATATATATAATGTTCGCGTGGGCGGGCGCGCGTATAGAGGAGCATACATAGGCGGAAATTACTTTAAAAGTGACTCACGAATCAATATGTACGCTTCTCTTGAGACTGGTGTATTCGGTATAATACCAGCTGCTGTAGACTCTTTTGGAAGGTCTAGCATCATACCGGTTTTACCGAATATACGGTCCCATAGTTTCTCTACTGTTTGGATTTCTCCAATCTTAGCGTCATTCATAAGGCGCTTAACCACTATCTTTATTGCAAGTGGAGTGGCTTCATTATCATATACAGCTTGTAGCTGCTTCTGATTAGCTGTAAGAAGAGTTGCTAAGAGATTAGCAGTATCATTTTTTGTAAGCTGAAGATTGAGATTAATATTCAGCTTAGATAAGAGCTTTACCACCTCTGGGCGAGTGGTACCTTGAGAAAGCATAATCTGCTTAGCTATGTTCTCTGCCATTCTAGGCTGTCCGTGAGCTACTGCTACGGCATTAGCTGTTTCGATTATCTCCTGTGGCTTCATAGAAGGGTCTTCATCTTCTAATTGCTGAGCAGCATTATCGAAGCGCTCTTGTTTTTGTTGCTTGTAACGAGCAACAGCCTCTCTAGCGGCTTGGCCTTCAGCAGCTTTCTGCAGCTTGAGTTTAGCCCTAGCCAACTCTGCAGCTGTTTTCCTGTCATGAGTGTCTTTAGCTTTAGTCTGTGCTAAGCTTTGACGCTCTTCCAGTCCATCAGTTCCTAACAAATCAGATGAATCTGGCAAAATGTCATTTATCTCTTCGTTTATACGTTCTGTACTTTTCATAATTGCTGAATTTAATTAGAGTAAATCTGAGATGTCATTATCTAAGTCTTGGAAGCTGATTACGGTCTTGCTTCCAAGCACGCTAATTTCTAGATTTGAAACAGGTCTAAATAATGCTTTCAGGTCTCTAGAAAGAGTATCGCTGGATGGAAGAATGTAGCTTGCTTCAGCCTTACCTGGTACTAAAATCCGTTTTGCAAAATCTAATAGTATAATTAGCCTTGTGTTCGATAAGTAAAACCAAGAGTAAGGTATGTGCAGCTCCTGTTTCCAAGTTGTTCTTGGAATAAGCTGTTGCTTGGCTAGCAAAAGCATAAGATTTTTCATTTGTAACCGGGCTGCATCGCGCATCGCGTATTTACTAGAGGCTTGACTCTGTATCATCCGAATATCGGCATCTTCACAGATTTTCTCGAATTCTATTAATGTTGTGGCCGATTTACGAAGAGAAATAGTTGCATATGCACACCCATATTCATATCTCATATTGCCTCTTAGCAAAAGAGTCAAAGTGAGAGCGAGTTCTGAGTCCGTTAACTGCTCTGCAATTACTGGTATTTTAAAATTCTGTATCATAGTAAATCTGAAATGTCTTCATTTACAATCGGCCACATCTTAATGATAGCCTCATTATCTTCTATATAATTAAACTGAATCATAGAGTGTTCTGTATTTTTTAGCACATCATACAAATCTTTTATAAATCTTCTGGGTCCCTTGACAGCGTGGAGGCTATCTGTAAGCCTTATCATTTCTTCTGTCTTTCCAGTTCTTTTTGTTTTTCTTAAATGGAATTCACTGAATAAATCATACGTCAAATCATACAGAATTCTCAGTTTATCAGAAGATAGAAAGTGCCATGAATTAGGTATTTGCAACTCGTGTTTCCAATTGGTCTCTGGCAGTAAGCTTTGTTTCGCTAGAAGCTTTTTAAGATTTTGACCCCACATGTAATAACGCTTTTTGCACGTGTCGCGTGGTTGGGTTTCAAACGGAATTTGAAGTTCACAGCAAGCATTTGAGATAGTATGTTTCACTTGCAAATTGCATTCTTCTTCATAATCGGTAAAATATGTTTTTTTCTCTACCTTAGAGAATGATATGTAAGAGGCTTTTTCAGTATAATTACCTCTTAGCATCAGAGCTAGTGTGACTACTAGCTCTGATGTTGCTAGCTCATCTGCTTTAGCAGGTTGGAGCCGATTTTCGATAATTGTTTTTGTCCGTGCCATATTGCGTACATTTTTATTATTTATATTGCAAAAGTACTAAAAATTCTCCAAATATAGAAATTTTTAGCAAAACTTTAACAAATTTTAACAATTCAAATATTTAAACTGACTTGGAGATAATTTTAATGATATGATGGTCATTTGTAAAATACGTTGGTTTAAGGGTAAAAGTTGCCCCATTGTATTTATTATAGGTTAACCTAGTCGGGACACTCCTAAGTTATTGAAAATCAATTCTTTATATGTACGTAGATTTCTAATATTCTATTTTATATATTACTAGGAACTATATATATTATCGCTGTAATAATAATAATATTTTTACGACAATTTATATATTCTTAAGGGGTAAATAAGGAAATTGGGTCACTTGATTCCGACGTAAATATAAGTTATTGATTTTCAACTACTTATGAATTATATACGTGGGAAACCCAATCGGGACCCGACTAGGTTAACCTCTTATCCGTGAACGCTAAATACATAAATACAATGATATAATATGTAAATTATAATATAGATTTGATGCCAAATGAATTAGAAAGTGCTCATTTGCATATAAAATTAGTAAGAATTCAAGAAATGAGTTCTCTCCATTTTAAAAATTGAAAGCCATATATCTTTATTATTTTTATATTATAATGACCCAGAGCCATACTACTTTCATTCCTGGGCATATTATTAATGAATTTGGAATCCTTTATACGCGCGTAGGCGCACTCCCACATACATTATATTACTACTTATATTGGATTGTAGGCAGTTGTCCAGTAATGAAAATCAGCCGAAAAATTTTTTCTGAATGAATTGTACTGATTATGATTTATCGTCCAGAGCCTTAGTACAGCTCAACCTTTGGATGAGTATTTGAATATATAAGGGGTTGCCAGGCTATAAATGTTAAGGGGGCCTAATTTTTGTTTTTATTTGCTAAAAATGCTAATAGCCAATTAGCCTAAAATTAATTAAAATTAATTAAAATTAATTAAATAAATAACGTTTTTTATAGCCTTTTAGCCTAAAATTAATTAAATTTAACGTTTTTTATAGCCTTTTAGCCTAAAATTAATTAAATTTAACGTTTTTTAACGAATTAAAATGCTAAGGAAAGCAAAAAATCAGGCAAATTTATTAATAAATTTAATATTTATTAGTTTATTAAAACGTTTTTTAACATAAAAAATATTAAAAAATAAAAAGCCTCTTAGCGAACGTTAAAAAAACGCTAAGAGGCTTTAATTATTATTAAATTTCGAATTTATCAACACTATCAAACATAACATTGAATTTATTTGCAATAATTAAATTTTCATAACAATTGCCAATAAATCTAGTAGTTATTAAAACTTCTTCACCTAAACTTGCAATAATATTATTAATTTTTGCAAATTTATAGTCATCATCTATTAATTTTTGTTTTAATTCACTAATATTATTAAAATTGCCATAATAAAAGTGAAGAAAATCAAATAAATAGGCTTTTTGTGTTTGCATAATTTAATCTAAATTTATGATTTGTTCATCATTATTATAATAAATTGACATAAGCAAAGAATCGTCAATATTACTATCTTCCAATGTTGAAACTTTATAAATTAAATAAATATTTGAATTTTTTGGACCTTGTGAAATATTATTAATTAAGTCCAAAATATTCTTTTCTACATAATATTCGCAATCACTTTTAAATACAAATTTTCCAAAATGTTTGTTAACATTTTCTTTTTTAGTATTAATTACGAACTCTTGATATTTTTTAATATCATTTAACAACTTCTCATCAACACTAACACTATAAGCCTTAAAAGTGAATGAACGCAAAACTTTAATCTTTTTCATAATTTTTAAATAATTTTAATTGTTTTAAATATAAATTAACTATCTCTAAAAATTATTAAAATAGACTTGCAACATCTAAATTTAATATATTTTAACCGTCACTAATATTTCTTAAATATAGCTACGTTGTCCAAAAAGCCAAAGAACTCTTATTTATTAGTCACTCTTATTTTCAAGTGACGTTGCAAAGGTACCGATTTTATTTGATATAAAAAAATTTATTCGTATTTATTCGAATTAAATTTTTAAATTAAAAAATCTATCATAAAAATAAATCATTTAATTATAATTTATCACGATTTAAATCAATACGTAATTAAATTGATATTTAAAAATAAATCAATAAATATTTATAGCTAATTAATTATAAAATTTAAATTTATTTAGCGAAAAAATAATCGAAAAAATTTTTTTATTTCATTTATTTTTATATTACGCCCCGGGTGTATGTGCGCATTATGCACGTACATTTATGGATATATGATTTAAATCGATTTTAAGGCACATTATTTAATCCACGTGGACACGAAATTTATAAAATATATAATTATATATCTAGAAGGAATTTAGCGTGAAATTAGCGCACGTGTAAAATTATTGAATTAAAAAAATATTTTAATATTAATTAATATATTTAATATTTATTGGCACTAAGGCTTTATTATAAAAATAATTGAAATATGAAAATTTTTTAGTATTATTTAATCTAAAAAATCATAAATTCCAGCTTTGTAATAATTTCTTACCTGTATTAAAGCCGCAAATCTACAAGGCTCTAACGCAATTCCCAGCCGGCATTTCTGCGGAAATGGCTCCGAGAGAATTCCGGTTTTCCATGGCACTGTTCCCGTACCGTTTTCCAGACCAACACCTCTGCGCCGTTCCGAAACCCGTGAAATGCCGTTCCAATTCATGAATTGTACTTGCGCGTTACTTGCACAGTACCGTAAATCTACAAGGTTTCATAAAAAATCCCAGACTGGCATTTTGCCAATCTGGGTCCGAGAGAACACCAGTTTTCTTTAAGAGTTCACCAGTGCCATTTTACTATAAATCCATATCATCCCAGGTGTAATCCTTGTTCCACCACTGTTTCCACTCTTCAGGAGTGATACCGGTGACTATCACCAGTATCACAGAAATTATCATGAATCCTACCATAATTAATACATTTTATATTCGAAACCCAGCTTGTTCAGAACCGGACAAGATAAATCGTCTACCAATTGAAGTGCACCAGTCTCATAGCCAGTCTTGAACCACTTTAAAGCAGTTACAATACTTTGGTCACACAGGTCGGAGATTCCTGCGTTGCACTCACCATAGAAATAATCCGCAGAACATCTGGTCTTATACTGCATCCAATCTTCTCTAATCTCAGTAACATTATCGAAGTCGTTAAAGAAATTTTCTGGACTGTCACCGGAGATATAATAGCCCTCTCGTATCGCATCCGCGATTTCACACATAGCCTGATGAGTAAGAGCTGGTTTCGATTCCAGGCAGAGAACTGTTTTCTCTGTGGCTTTAAGCCACTCTTGTTCTAAGCGTATACGGCAATTACGTTCCTCTGTGAACACCCAATAGGGAACCGGAGTAAAGAAATCGTAATCATATTTCTGACCGGAGAATATCAGCGTTGTGTGATACGCATATATAGTTGCAGTTTTGCCACAAGCTTCTACCGGTATAATATTCTCTTTAATCTCCCAGCATGCGTGTCGCTCGTAAGCGATACGAAGAATGGAATAACCCAATGCACTTTCAGCCGCTGGGCTCTCGCAACCTGGAATACATGTTGCTAAGCTCCAGTCTTCACTCATAGTATCAAACGCTGTAATAACTCTACGGTAGTTCTCATAATAGAAATCTGAGCTAAAGCTGCAGTTAATACCAAAACCGTCCATAAACCAATCGACAAACTGTAACATATCGATTTCCATACTGATTGAATTGCTGTTCTGTTTCATAATTTAATTGTTATATATATATTTTTCTTAAACACAATGCAAAGATAACAATTTTATTTGATATGAAAAAATTTATTTGTATTTATTCGAATTAAATTTTTAAATTAAAAAATCTATAATTAAATGATTAAATAAAATATTAATTTATTATTTTAAATCTCAATTTTATTATAGATTATAACTATTAAAATATTTAACTTTTAATTTAATTATTTTTAGTATTAAAAATTATCATATATCGAATATTTTTATTATACGCGTGTACATTATTATATATATATAATATATAGGCTCTCTGGCTTTAAAGCTGCGCAGGGTTCCTGCGGTTCCGGATATAGGTAAACGTCCGGCACTGTGGCAATACAAGTATAAATTGCGGCACTGTGGCAATATTGTAAATCCGCCGTTTCACTGCTGCTAATATCTTCCAGCGATACCGTTGTGATACTATCATAGTAACCGTACACTACCAGAAATTTATTGCGGCAGCGCTAGAAATCTACAAATTTTGATAAAAATTCTCGCTGGCCAAATCTTAGAAATGGCCAGCGAGAGAACACTGGATTTGTTTTGAAATTTCATCGCTCCATTTTCCAGTCGTCACATACCCAAATACCTCTGTTTCCTCCAGGGACTGCCAAAGGACACTCAAGGTAATCAGCACAGTTAACACATGAATTGTGGTCTTGTGGTAAAACTGTTCTAAAATTTCTTTTTGCCATATTAGTTACATTCTGTAAAATAATAGTGATGAATATCTCTGCTAGAAGCTCGCTCTTGGACAACACAATCAGCTGGAAAATCTAATGGTAATTTACAGCCGAAATTTCCTTTGTCATCTAAAGCTCCATAAAAGCTACAAAACGCTTCACACTGAAGAAATGTTCCTGTGTCGGGCAAGGCTTTATAGGCCTTGCCTTTGTAATTTATTAATTTAAACTTTGCCATAATATTTATGTTTGATGTTTACAAATCGGGTTCCAGAAGAATACCATAAGCCGCGGAAACGGCTCTTAGGATGTCATCTGTATAGCCGTAAACTCCGCAAGTGCTCTTCAGATATTCATCAACTTTCTCTGCTGGAGTCATCTTGGCTTGGCATTCTTCAGATATTTCTGCATCGTCTTCGAGAGAATTAAAAAGCTCTAACTTAGCATTCTCCATGTTGTTATTGAGATGCTCTTTCAATTCAGACTGATAATCTGACAGTAATAAGGCCATTGATGTACCTTCATCCATAGCGTATACAGTGTCTACAGCTATTTTACGAAGAGCCTCATCACTGAATTGACTCAAAAGGCCACAATTGATGTTGTTTTTAGCAAGTGCAATTAAGCTTGAAGCTCTTTTGCTTGTTGACAATTGACGTTTCTTACTCATAATTGTTCATATTGAAATTGTTAGTACTATTTATCTTCTTCTGTTTTTGAATTATTACCGCCTATTCCTCCTAGTTTCAAGCCGATTGATAAAAAATAGCCTGTGAGAATTATGCTAAAAGGTGTTGCAAAAATCCAAGCAAAACCTCCGTTGAAAAGTCCTATCATAGCCAAAGAGACACTGATGATTACAGTTAAAAACTGCATTACTGTTAAATTGCTCATATCTTAATTTATTTTATAAAGTTGTGCGATTACATTTCCTACGATAGAACCTGGCTGTTTTAGTTCACATATTTTCATGTCAGGTTCTAAAACAGATGTACCATCGGGCGAACTCAATATTATGTCTGGAGCTAAACATAAATAACTCTGTGAATCTAATAAAGTTGGTATAGGGTTAACAGACAAATAAACTCCAGTTCCAAAGTTGTCATCTAAGAATTGGTCTTTAGTCTGTCTATTCCACGCTGTAACTACTTTCATATCTGATGAATTTATATCAGATATAGAAATGCTCTTAATCAAATCGGTTGCTTTCATAATTTCTGTAATTTTAAATGTTAAACTTATATGTTTTATTTACATGTGCAAAATTACATAAAATTTTTGAATCTAGAAAATTTTTTTAGTTAACAGCAGTTAAATGAAATGTTAAAGTTTATAGGCTCAAATTGCCGGTTTCCTAAACTAGTAAGCAGGTTTATAGCTAAAACTCCAGATTTAATCTCTATCGCGTCGAAATTTTTAAAATATATAATTTATAATATATAATATTTGAACGCGCAGAGGGTCACAGAAACCATCAAATTTGATATAATATTTATATATAAGAATCTGAAAATTTTAAAATTTACTGCCAGTGAGCCGCTTCTAAATGTTGCTATAAAAATAATAGGTAACCGTTTCACAACGATTACCTATCTCTATTAATTTCTAACAATTAAATTATTTTAAAATTATGGCTCCCAGATGATGAGGGAGCAATAGTGCCAAGGCAGGGAATCGAACCCTGCTTTAAACCGTAAACAGAACAGCAGATATAGTTTATTTTACTTGGCAAATAGCTCTCAGGACCATAGTCCCTTAATCGCTTCCTGAGAGCTTCATGGAAGAGAAAGAATTCTCATATTGCTTAGAAACAATCTACCACCGGAATGGAAGTTCATAGAGCTGGAGTAGGATTTGCACCTGTTTATCGTCATCCTGTAGTTTTAAGTGCACCACTGTGACACTCCAGCTGATTTATGCATATTAATCTATCTAAAGAATGGCTTATCAATTACATAAGGTCGCCTGCTTCCTGAGCATTCTCCTTATTCGCCTCTGCTTCGGCGGCTGCATTCTCTTGTGTATCATGCTTAGCATCGAGAGCCGCTTTAGCATTGTCATACTCAAGCTGCTTGCATTGAACTGCTTCCTGGGCCTTTTCCAAGGTTTTCTTTGCTTTCTCAAGAGCAGCCTCTGCACGAAGTACCTTCTCCTCAGGAGTAAGAGCAGTTCTTGGTTGACGCTCTGCTCGTGTCTGCCACTTAGCCTGAAGCTCATCAAAAAGTTCCTTCTTGTCATCGGTAAGCTCCAAGAGGCCAGCTGGCTCTGAAACCACAATCTTACCACCTTCTGCCTCATCCTTTGTGAAATGAACTGCCTTGTGAGTAAACTTCTTAGCGTTGTTCTCATCTGTGAATGTAACACGGAAGAAAATAGTCTGAGAGCGCTTGTCCTTGATGATAGTCTCAATAGTACCAATGCCCTTGTCTTCGCCAAGGTCAATCTGACGACCGACAAACTCACCTGCAGCCTCTACGATAGCGTCTGCGCCAGCGAGCCACTCCTCGTCATCCTTACGTTCCTTGCGCATCTTACCGTTGACCTTCTTCTTGAGCTCTACGACCTCTGGCAGAACGGTTACTTCAGAAGATACCTTGTAGAACTGCTTACCTGTAGGATTGTCCTCAGTAACATCTGACTGGATAAGCAAGTAGCAGCGCATAGCTCGTTTCTCTTTAAGAACTGACTTGATAAAGCCACCAACCTTAATTGCAGTACCTGGAAGAATTGCCTCACAACGGTGTCCCTTAGCTTCCTTCTCCATCTTGTCACACTCAGCGTCAAGTTCCTCGGCAGTCAGCTTAACAGTAGTCTTGCGACCAGCCTTGGCCTTCTTTTTCTCTTCAGTCTCTGAGCCTGAAGCATCATTCTGCTTAGAAGCCTCTGCTTCTGCTGTATTAATAGCTGCCTGCTCCTCTGGTGAGAGCTCTGCTGACTCCTGGCTAGCGGCTGGAGTAGCTGCTGCTTGACGCTTGTCAATAATGGCCTGGATTGCTACCTTGTCCTCTTCTGATGTAGCAGGGTCATTAACTAACTTCTGTAATTTCTTTGTTGCCATCTGGGCGAATTTCTTTGTTGCCATAATTTTGTAAATTTTAATTAAACTTTATATGTATTATTTTCATTTGCAAAAGTACTCATAATTTTTGATATATGAAAACTTTTTATGTTAAAAGGTGTTAATGTAAATGTTAAAAATCATTAACATCTTTTTCTGTATTTTCTTAGACTACTTCCAAGTCAATATCATAGTCTTTAGCAATAAAACCAGCTATTTCTGATATCTTACTGTCTGGCATATAGGCTAATATAGCCTGTAACATTTCTGAGTCGTTCACATAATCTCTTAAATATTCTATTTTCTTTCTGCCTTGTGTCCACATAATCTAAAACGTTATTTGATTTAACTTATAGTGCTGTTTATATAGTTTGCCGTGATACTTTAAGCGTAAAAGGCAATCTGTCCCATTTATAGCAAAGGAGAATCGCTCCTCCTTTGCTTTTTCTAAGTGCTTGTCGAATCTTGCATAAAACATCTTAAATCTCAAGATTGCATTTTTCTTAAGCTGCATACATTCTAATGTATTCATGCTAATTCTATTTTAGGTTGTGTCTTAAGAACATTACCAGCTTGAACCAAGTCGATTGTTACGTACAATCTGTGGCCAAAGTATTTAACTAAAGCTGTGGTATTACTAGCAGCTTCAACTTGCAAGTTATAACGAGCATCATACTCTTCTTTGCAATATCTTTCCCAGTATTTAAATACTCTAGGACTGAATTGAGTACTGCTTGCAATCACTAAACTCATCTGAAGAAATGTTGCTATATTCTTCATAGCCCATGTTGTAGGAGCAAAAACTAACTTTCTCATAATCTTATAATTTAATTGTTATTTTATATTGCTGTAGTTCTATATGGTCTTGGGCAATAAGCTACAAATCTATCATCTGTGTTATTCATACTTGGAGAAACGGTGATTTTCCAAGTTTCTGCTACGTGAATAACCTCGCCTGTCTCATCGTCTTTTATCGGGTTTTGGTCTACCAACTCAGACTCAATAATAAAGGCCGCGTTCTCCAAAGCCTCAAGATATTCTGCAGCTTCATCCTCGCTGTAGAACTTAGAATATTTAGTGTTACCATCCTGGTCTGCTGGGGTATCTACCTTATTAGCGAACATGTAAAGAGCTCTTACATTTGATGGGCGTGTGCCACATACGAAGTTACGGCCGAACCAATTAACCAAATTCTGTAATTTGTCTACTGCTAAAATCTGCTGTTTCATAATTTCTGTAATTTTAAATGTTAAACTTATATGTTTTATTTACATGTGCAAAATTACATAAAATTTTTGAATCTAGAAAATTTTTTTAGTTAACAGTTGTTAATATCAAAATCTTTAACTACTGTTAACATCTCCTCTATATATTATATATAATGTACGTACGCGTGGGCGCGCGTATAGGCTATAAAACTGTAATAATACAATATTTTAAGTATAAATTGCGGCACTGTAACAGTGTAGTAGAGAGGTATAAATTGCGGCACTGTGACAATAATAGAGAGGTATAAATTGCGGCACTGTGGCAGTATAGTAAAGAGGTATAAATTGCAGCACTGTAACAGCTTGAGTTAACTCCAATAAGATTGCCAGTTCCTAGGTCCAGTGCGCAGTTTTTATGTGATTTTAATCTCACTGGTTCCCAGGTCCAGTGTGTAAATCTACAAAAATTAGCAAAAATTCCTACCTGGCATTTTCCCGGAAATAGCTCCGAGAGAACACCAGGTAGGAATTGAAATTTACCCGAACCATTTTTCATATTCAGATATTTTACAAACTTGAAGCAAATTACGAGTTTTTGAGCTTGGATGATACATATACTCAGCCCAGTAAGCATCTCCAATGGGCTCTAAATCTTGAATCTGGTTCCGTTCTATCGTACCATATTTTATATCAAAAACATAAACTTTGATTTTTTTATCAGGCAAAGGTGTAAAATCTACCACGTGAGTACCAGCTATTTTATGCCTTTCTGCTATAGAGATTTTAGCCTCTACCATATCTGTGCCTTGAACTGGCTCAGGTTCAGAGATAAATAAGAAACTAGGCTGAAACATTTGTTTTAAATCTTCAGCCTCTTCTATATTATCTGGGTCAATAGGTTCTTCATTATCTCTTAGCAGATAAAAAGCATCACCGGTCAATTGGATTGTTTCAATCTTCATCTCTTCTGCCTCCACCTTTAATTAACATATAACATATGCTGATAACTGCTGCTGAGCATAGTGCCCATAATCCAAATATTGTCATGTTGCTAATCTTTTTATTTTATTAACTAAATACTTTGTTTCTTTGGAACTCATATCTTTATTTTTAGCTCTCCATTCTTTGTAATAATTAGGATGCTTTGCAAGCCAGGCTTTTCTGTATTCAGCTATTTTTTCTTTATTCTTCACATAGTATCTCTTATTATACTCAGAGCGTTTAAGCCTATATTCAGCACCTGCATTTTTTCTGGTCTCAATATAAGCTTTAATTCTTTCAGGATGTTCTTCTCTCCACTTTTTGTTTCGAGCTAAAATTTCTTCTTTATGAGCTCTGTAGTAAGCTCGCATTCTTGCTTTTTCATATTCTGTCGTCATGTTTTTAAAGCTTGCCTCACTAAATATAATTTAATATCGATAAGGTCGTCCAGTGTTAAGCCTGTTACTCCATAATAATTATTATCACCTTTACAGCCTGAGACAACACCAGTTGTATGACTTTCATTATCATACACGACCAAATCGAATTTATCAGGATAGTCCTTGTTTTTTCTTATTTCTATCTTTTTCATTTTCTACAAGTACTCGGTCATATAGTTTTTTAAACCAGAAAGGATTATATTTAAGCAAGTCATGATATGTTCTAATATTATTTGTAACAATTCTAGAAGCATAGCTTACTTCACGATTTGCCAAACGTCTTCTGGCTTCATACCAACGATGAATAGCTCTATCAATACACTCAATAAAATATGGACTTAACATAGCGTCGCGCTCTTCAAGTACTTGTTGCACTGTTCCTTGCTTAAAGAAATAAGGCACACTAGGTGTTACCCAGTATGTAAGTATCTCTCCTGACTCTGGATGAGTTTTATACAAGAATCCCGGATTTGCTACAAAAGCGTGAGGCCACTTTAGATAAGCAATCTTAATAGACGCTGGAATGACTGGTGATAAGAGCCTAGATACTCTAGTATTGATATACTTCTCGTATCGCCTAATAAGCTGACGAATATTCTTGGTAAGCTCTTCTACTAAAACTATCTTGTCCCATCTAGTCATTTCTTCGGCTAGTGGGCAGGCTTTCTGGTCAAATGCCAATCTATTAATTTCTATTTTCTGTAAGTCTCTACTCTTTTTCTTGCGCTTTTTAATATCTTGAAGCTTTTTAGTATAGTATTTCTGTCTTTCTGTTTTTCCCATTGTAGGAAGAAGCTCATTGTTATATCTCGACTTAGGTGCCTCAGATACGACAACATCTTTATCTTCTCCTAATTCAAAGAGAGTATTTTCAGAAACAGTTCTTATAACTTGTCCATTTTCAATAGAAAGCTTAGAAACATTATAAAAATCATCTTCTAATATGTCCTTCGTAAGAAAATCAGCATTTTCTCTATCGGTATCTTCTGAATTAGAAGCTGCTTCGATTTCAGCTTTCGCCAAGTCTTCGTCTTCAGATGTAATATCCGCGAGAAGCTTGGCGTAATCTTTATCAGTGTATTCCATAACAGACGCTTCCTCCTTGGAAGTACTGACTTGCGCATCTGCTATTTCTAGCATCGCTTGGTCAATCAATCTGTTTAGACTTTCATCTGTCATAATACTAAAGCATTCTTAAATTTGTTACAAATACTGAATTGAATACATTTTTAGCTACGTGAGGCTGAAGCATAAAGAAATATGCCATGGCGAGTAAAACTCTTGCTACTATATGAAGAACCCAGGCAGCTAGATATACTGGAAAATAAATTATTCCAACTAAAAGCCAGACTAAAAATAGCATCCAGCCTTTAAATTTAATTGGTATTTTTATCATGTTAATAAATCTTTAATCTTGTTGTTAATAAACTCTGGATAAACTCCCGATGTAGGCAAATAGATATGCAAGTCTTGTGCGAAATGATAATACGTACCTACTTCAATTCTAGGGCCTAATTTCGTTGTTACATATTTCTGTAACTGAGAGAAACAATATTGGTCATTGCAAAAACCGAATATCAAGTCGTTGCTTCTCATAAGTACAATCATATCGAGAAAGAATTTGCCTCTAAAGTTTCTAACCTTAAAACCTATATTAAGAGTGCAAGGAGTATCGTAATCATAATCGTCAATCTCTTTACCATCATAGATTGTAAGCCAAGCTTGACGAGTATCTGGGAACTCTGAAAGCTTTTCGATTACTTTCTGCAACTGCTTGTTACGGCTCCATTGCCAACCATAGTTAGAATTAACTTGACAATTACCTCCGTGCATTCGTTTCCATGTTGGAGCATGCTTTTGAAGTTCTGATACATCTCTTGAATGAGATAGATACCAGTTCCATTCTCGTTCGGCATATTTGTGGTTCCATTTTCGCCAAGGCTCTATGATATAATTATCTACAGGGTCGTCGATATAAAAACCGAAATTAGAAACCCTTATCGTATTATTACCAGGCGTCGTACCCAAGACTGTAATATCTTCAACTAGGTGCTTAAAAGCTTCATTGGCATTTTTATAATGTACTTGGTTCATTTTATTCAATATCATACTCGCTTGCCTCCTTTCCAGTTTTCATTAAATTTGTTACTTAGCATTCTAAAATTCTGCTGAATGGATTTAATGTCAGCAGGTTTTAAGTCTGTTAGTGGACACACATTTTGCAAATCAAGCATATTAACTTTGCCTTGCATCCTTACTCTTTCGTAGGCTAAAAACTGCTCCTTCGTAATATCATTTGCGGGAGTAGCTGCTAGTTTAGTATATGCTCGTAAATCTAATGGCTTGCTCATAGCTTTTTCATTTTAAATAGTTCTTCTTCGGCTTCTTCGTTAAGGGCTTGACAAATTTCTTGTGCCTCTTCATAAGTTAATTCTGTGTATGGGTCGCCATCTTCATCTTCTGCTTGTTCTCCAGTTATAAGAACGATTTTGTACATAGAATTAACTCTTTCTTCGATATATGTTTTAGCTGCATCTACTGCTTGAGAGCATATATGCCAAACGGCCTCATCACGAATAAAGCCTAAATCAAATCTATCTGTGCAAATTTGAATATAGAAAGTTCGCAGAATTCTAGGGCTGAATAAGCCTTTTTTTTCCATATCCTGGTATTCATAGAGCCATCTGCCAAATCCGTTATGCTCTCTAAACTTTTTAGCATAATGCTCCACAAATTTCAAGAATATTGGTTCTTTAACAACTTCTGGTACTTTTCTCATAATCTGCTATTATTAATAGATAAAATTCCTCTTTTTATCCCAGAGCCATTGAAACATAAAATCTTATAAATTATATTAGAAATATATTTCATTAGCTCTGGGAATATAGAGGAAGTTACTGGGATAACTTATTATTCTTTAGAAGTAGAGTTAAAACCTCCTATTCTATCGCTATTCTTAGCAAGAATAGCAGCTTTAACCACTTCAGGAGAGGCCTCGCAAACTTCAGCATAAGATACGGGCACTAAGATAAACTGAGCTATCTTCTGGTCACGTTCAAGCCATACAGGCTCTTCGCCAACATTAATAATGTGAATATGGATTTCACCTGGGTAATCCTCATCTACAATAGAAGCTCCGACAATAAGAGCACTAGACAGAGTTGTATCGATAGCCTTAAGAGGCATTTCTGTTTCGCAATCCTGTTTTGCAACTTTTGATACACACACTCCTGACTTATTTGCTGCCATAAGCATATAGCCATCAGGAATAAGTGCTGAAATACCAGATGGGATAAGAATGTCCTCACGAGGTTCGAGCATCTGGCCTGAGAAATCTTTAGGAATGAAAAAATCAATGCCCGCTGATTTCTGAGTACCACGTTCAGGCATTTTAACATCTCTTACTCTGGCAATTTGGATTGTACTGTTCATAATTGTTAATTTTTATTAAGTGAATATCTAAATTATTATCATGTGCAAAAGTACACATTTTTCTTTATATAGAGAAATTTTTTTAGTTAACAGTAGTTAAGGCTAACATTCCTTAACTACTGTTTTACTTCTACATTAAATCGTCAATGTCTTCTGGAACTTCTGGATTAAACACCTCGGGTTCTGGCTCTTTAACGATTTTAGGGTCGTCAGCTTTTCGCTTGAGAATCCACATTGTGTTGCGAGCTAAATCTGGGAACATAGGTGCCATGATATTAGCCATAAGGTTGCTATCATAATAGCGACTAAGTTCTTTGAACATTTGTCTCTGCCAGTCATTCATAGCTGGCTTATAATCTTTCTGTGAAGCAAATGTACCAAATTTGTCCACAATATCAAAGTGCTTCTTGAGAATAGCTTCAAGCTCGTAATGCTCAAATTCCTGAACATCTACACCTCTACCGTCACCAGAATCATAAGTATGATTTGCAGCTGCTCCTACTGATGGGTCATAATTAGGAGTAGAGAGGTAATAAGTAGCATCGGTTCTTCCACATGCTTTGAAATTTTCCAGAAATACATCTGCATTCTGCTTTCCCACATGCTCAAGCACTTCAAATGCACAAACTTTGTTGCCATTAAACTGACTGAAGTCAAGATAATTCTTAACAAGGTCGGCCTCATAAAAGGAAGCCCATGGAACTGAAGCAAACTTAGCTGCATCATCTGCAATAGTCTTGTGACGAATATCAATTCCTACATAGCTGTTACATCTAAAGCGGTTGCGGTAAAATACCTCAAGCAAATTAGCTTGGCCACAACCAAAGTCTACTACATCATCACCAATTCTTGCGTCTTTCAAGATGTGTGTCCAACGCAAATAATGTGCAAACTGGTCTCTGTGATATACGTGACGCTCCATAGCCTGGTCTGGAGATAAATCTGTTGTATTATAATTCTTTGCCATATTACATTAAATCTTCTGCTTGTTCTTCTGCTTGTTCTTCTGGTTTTCCTCCATCATAGGTATCAGCCTCTGACTTTGGAACAAATTTACGTTGTGATTTACCAACATTTAGCATTGTTTTCCAATACTTAGAATACTCACAAAGCCAACCTTCTATATTATTAATAGTAAGGTTAAACTCTGTTGAAGGTACATAACCGTTGGTCTCCTCATCAAACTTGGCATAAACCATAGGTTCGCCTTTCTCTTCTGCTATTTCATCGAGTTTATCTTTAGCCATAGCAAGAAGTTCCTTCATACCTGCTACTCGCTGTGAATTAATCACGCGATTAGGGAATATGATGCGAAGACCAAGAAGTGAACCTGGACCAATGTTCGTCAGTTCATTTACATTAAATGGGATAAAGTCCTCTTTAGAGAATCTATTGATGTAAATCATATCCTGCATAAGTTCATTAGCTGTAAACTTCTGAACTCCTGGAATCGTGATAAGAGTATCAATGATATCTCTTGTAGACTCAGCAATAAGAACTGTGTCAATAATAATATCAATAGCTCCCCACAATTCAGACAATGCATCATCGGCATAAGCTTCTGCTCGATTTTTACCAGTTTTGGCCGCGAATGTAGAACTTACAATGTACGCATTAGTGAATGGATTGGCTCCCATATTCTGAAGAGTCTTTGCAATAGTGATGAACTTCGGTTGTTCATCTTTGAAAGTTTCATAGTCAGGAATACCACCTTTCCAGTCTGTAATTGCACTCAAGAATTCAAAGAAATCTGGCGAGTTAAACAAACGATAAACAATACACTTCCAGACTTTATTCTTAAGCGATAAGCTATCATCCTTAATAATATGAGAGATAAGCCACCAAGAACTGCGGTCAAGCTCACGATACAAATTAGGGAACTTAATAGTTTGGAAAATCTCATCTTCAGTCCATGGAGATGGAGCTTTATCAATGAAGCGACGTTTCCAAATCATTTGACGCTCATACATTGTTTCAAAGAACAATTGTAAATTCTCTTCGCTAATTGCCAAACTTCTATCCGGCAAATGCTTAAAATACTCATGGTCATCAGCTAAAGGATTAGCTGAATTCTTACGAGGTTTATAAGTCTTTTTAGGCTCTCCTGGAGCCTTAGGTGGACGGCCTCTTCCACGCTTAACTGGCCGAATAACTTCTTCTACCATTGCTGTAAATTTAAATGTTATTTATTTCTTTATCAGTTTTTGACTCTATGTAATTATTGAGAGCACCTATGTAAGCGGCAGCATCAAGGAGATTATCCTCTCTGTGCGAATAGGCTTCTCTTGAAAGTTTAAGAGCAATCATAGCTCTGTACATACCTTCTACTGAGATTTTCTCATTATCAGGTGAACTGGCATTGTAAATATCTGTGGCTCTTTTCATACTTTCACTGAATGGGCCATACATACGCTCTTTTTCTTCTGAGCGATGATTGACAATTTTGTCTGCTCTTTCCAAGATATTCATAATCTTTATTTTTATATTGCAAAATTAATAATAAAATTTAAATTAAAGAAATATTTTTATTTAATTTAATAATACTTAATAATTTAATACATATTTTTAAATATTTTTAATATATCTCTCAATTTTAGCTTTGATACTGTTCATAAGACTCATCTGCACCTTGTCTTTCTGCTTAAGGGCTCTTATGACGTCTTCATCATGAGTTCCCATCATACAGAGATGGTGTATGATAACACCATTTTTCTGACCTTGACGATAAAGCCTAGCATTAAACTGCTGATACAATTCTAGCGACCACGTTAAACCATACCAAACTATTATATTACCTCCTGCTTGTAGGTTAAGACCGTGGCCAGCTGATGCAGGATGAGCCAACATAAGTTGAATCTTTCCGGTATTCCAATCTGCTATGTCTTGTGCTGTTTTAAGCTGTCGTGGATTATACTTCTTAAGATATTCCATAATTCTATCTCTGTCAAACTGGTAAGTCCACGCAACTAGAACCGGTTTTCCACATGCTTCTTCCATGATTTCGGCAAGAGCTTCAAGCTTAATATCGTGGATTGGATATACGTTTTTGTTTTCATCATACATTGCTCCATTTGCAAATTGGAGTAATTTATTGGATAAGCCTGCTGCATTTAAAGCTGTGATTTCTACTGGATTTCCATCTTCATCTACCTGGTTCACAAGTTTCATAATGCTGTCTTTCTCAAACTGCTTATAAGAATCTGCAATCTCTTTTGGCATTCTGAGCTTTACAATATTATTAGTAAGCATCGGCATTTGAAGATAATCTCGGGCCTGCATACTTATGCAAATGTCTGATATTCTATCTCGTATAGCCTGTTCTGCGCCTCCTTGTAGATTATAATTATATACTACATAGCCGTTGGAACGCCCAGGAGTGAAATATCTACCTCTAAACTGCGTAATAGTTTTGCCTAAGCGCTCGCCTCTATCCATGAGATAAATCTGTGGCCACAAATCAATCAAGCCATTTGGCGCAGGCGTTCCAGTTAATCCTACTACACGTTTTATCCATGGTCTGGCCATTCTAAGAGCTTTAAATCGTTGAGCTTGGTGGTTTTTAAAACTACTCAACTCATCGATAACAACCATATCATAAGGTAAGTGAGAAGCACACAAGCTACACAGCCAAGCAATATTATCTCTTGACACTATATGAATGTCAGCTTTCTTGTGAAAAGCCTCTATTCTTTGTCTTTCTGTACCAGTTATTTTAGAGAATGTAAGATGCTTTAAGTGTTCCCAGTTTTGTGCTTCTTCAGCCCACACAGTTTCAGCTACTCGCTTTGGTGCAATAACAAGAACTGAGCTTACTTCTAGATAATCATACATTAATTTCTCCACAGCAGTTAGGGTGGAAACCGTTTTTCCAAGACCCATGTCTAAGAAGAGTCCACAATAATTATGTGTTATAATATGCTCGACTGCTTTTCTCTGATACTCATGTAAGTCCGTCTCTTTTAGCATGTCATTATTTCATTTATCAAATTTTCTACTTGCTCTACAGTATCTATTACTTCTACTCTAAAACCTAATTTACGAAGCTTATCATGCATTGCAATTTGAAGTGGCCTGGCTTTCTGCTTTGTTGTCTTGAGTTCTACAAATACAACTTTTGCAGGCCAGAATAAACACACTCTATCAGGCAATCCATTAATATGGAAACTTAGCAACTTTATGCACATTCCTCCATTTAGCTTACAAAGCTCTACAAGCTTTCGCTCAACTAACTTTTCGCTTTCAATTTTAGATTTTATCATAAGTACTATAATTACCACTGCCAAGCTCATTGCATTTTTCAACTTCATTATATACATACTGAATATCTTTTTCAGCATCTCCACTATAAAGCTTCTTTTTAAACTGCCTTATCATGGAAACTTTAAAAGAGTCAAACTCTTTTTTAGTCATATCCATTACACCAAGCTTGTAGTTAACCCAAGCACCGTCTTTAAATCTAATCTTTGCTCCTGTCACTATATAGTGAGTTTTTGTCTTGAGCTTCTTCATAATTACAGCATATTTATTATTTCGTAACACTCATTAATGCTTTTTATTTTGTCGCTATCTGTTAAATCTAAAGTATTTGTATAGCCGTAATGCCAATCTGTGTCTGCTTCGTATTCAAACAGAAGACCGGCTTCAAGGAGCATTTTAAAGTGTTTATCACACAAAATAATATTATCTACCAAATGCTCTCTATTGCTTATACAGTTACATATTTTACATTTTCTTACCATAAATCTCCTAACATTGCTTTAAGTTCATTATCTGTTGGCTTATCGCCTAATAATTCTTCAAGTTCTCTAGCAGCTTTAGTTACAGGGTCCTCTTGAATAGGCTTTATGCGTCTGTAATATTTCTGTTTACCGTATATAGAACCAAATACTTTGCGCTTAGAGCCTACGTATTCCCAATCAGGTAAAGTCCTCATTATATTGTTTATCTCACGAGTACTGTATGAGTTAAAGTTTTTCTTCTCTTCGCCTAAGCATTCACACCATATCTCATAAGAACAAACAAACTCTTTGTACTCAGTGCCTTTTTCAGCAAGTGGGTCTTCAAGCCATTGTCTACGCAAATAGAGGTCTTTCTCATTCCAATTAGCTGGAAACTTCTTATTAAGGTATTCCTCGATAATACCAGCTCTGTCATCTGACTCAGCGTGGTTCCGCTGTTTCTCAGTTGCTTGAGCATTTTCCTCCTCTGTGAAGTAAAGCTTTTCGCCTGCCTGCCATAAATGAACTGCTTCAGCCCATATTTGGTCTATCTCAGCTTCTGTTAAGTCGTTTACAACCGACTTAGTTGCCAATTTTTGTCTTACCTCAATTGGATTAAACCGACGATTGCCCGTTACATCTCTAAGGAACTCAGATTGGTTAGTCGTACCAAAGAATACGCACTGGCGCTTATAAGTTTCAACAGTTCTACCATAAGCAGGCCTAAACATATCTTCTGATTTAGTTATGAACTGCTTAACTGTCTCAACTTCTGCTTTCTTCAATCCAGATAGCTCTGCCATTTCTATAAGCCATGCTCCTTGAAGCTGTTCATAGGCTTCTTTACCTTGGAATGTACCAAATGAATCGCTAAACCAGTCTTTGCCGAGTTTACGAATAAACGTTGACTTATATGTAGCTTGAGTACCTACTAATACAAGTACCATATCATACTTAATGCCTGGATTGTATATACGAGCCACGGCTGCGCAAAGTGCTTTGCGAATAGCTGCTCTTGTATATGTAGTATCTTCGGCCCCAAAATACTCAATAAGAAGTGTATCAATTCTAGATTTGTTGTCCCAGACAAGAGAATCAAGATAGTTTCTAACTGGATGGAATGAGTTCTTCTGAGCTACAAGAGCTAGTGCATCATCGATTTTCTGGACTGCAGTTATTCCATATACACATTCTATATAGTTACGTACACCTGAATAATCAACATTCTTCATTGGCTCTAAGCAATCAACTTTACGCCAAGGCATTGACTTAGTAATATAAGTTTTAGCATCAAACTCATTAAGCTTAAATGCTTGCTTAAGATACTTGTCATTGGCCAATATGAGATTTAAGTTATTTGTACTATTCTCATACTCACCTTTTTTATTGGCTTCAAGTTGTTCAATCCAAGAATTATCTTCTTCGTCTGAACTTTGTTCTTTGGCCGGTTCTCCAAAGTCAAACTTAGCACTTGCAAAGTTTTCTTCGGCTATTTGCTTTTTAACCTCAGCACAGGTAGTAGCAAACTGCTCCATCTTCTGCTGAGAAACCTTAGAATCTGGAGCTGTGTCTAAATGACCGAACTTATGAATCCTAACAAGGTCGAAAGCATTGCAGAGACGTCCTCCCGCAGGGTCGGTTCCGTGATGGGAAAAAGCAAATTTATCATTATATACGATAAGACCACCAGTAGTAGAACCAAGCTTATATGTATACCTGTCTTCTCCAGCTTCTTCGTAAATATCTGAAAGAAATTTATTAATTGCATCTTGAATTGAGTATGTTCTACAGAATGTACCAATTATTCCAGACTTTTCTTCTGGGTCTTCTTGCTTTTTAATATCTGAAAGTATTCCATCAGATAATTTATTGCTAGAAGGCCATTCAGAAGTATCTTTCCAGTTATCATAAGTAGCAAGTACTGAATCAGCATCAAGCCATTCACCATCTTGATATTCGAAATAGTATTCAACATCTTTAGAGACACTCGGCCAAAACATAAGTCGTTCTGGCTCAAACGTAGATTGGTCAAACAGCTCAATATTTAGGTTACCTGCTATTCGTCGAGAGATTGCCTGATATTCATCAACAGTTACTTCCCTATTAATAGGGATAAGCAATCTGTGACGAGGTTTATCAGGAGTAGATTTATGTGTAGAATATATAGCCGCAGCGCATCCATACTGAAGTGTAAAATCCCACCAAAAATCTTTATATGAAAAGTCTACGTCAAGACAGATTAACTGTCTATACTGCACAGAACTTTTCCTACGCACGCCCTTGTCTAGATAGCCACCAACAAAGCCGCCAACATCCTTTATTTTGGATTGGTCAGCTTTGCTAGCAGCTATAAACTGAGCATGCGTCTCATTAGTAACTACAGGCTTAGAAAGCTTGTCGAGCAATTTGCTCCACTTAGCTTTCTGGTTCTTCCACTTTTTAGTAGAAGCACTTAAGCCCACAGCTATATCTATTATATTATCATACTGTATTTCCATTACTTAGAAGACTCAATTTTCCAAGTTATTAATATTGGTATCGCGTTGTGAACAGGCTGAATTCTGCTATGAAATAACATAAAGCTAGTATCAACTATTTGCCATTGAACAAGCTCATATCCCTGTTCACCCATGCCATTTATATATGTTTCAAAGGCACTCATACATGAAAAGTTATGGGCCTCTATCTTATATTTAAATTTTAACATAATACCACTAATCTTTACGATAGTATTTAGTCACATATCCATCAGCCCTAAGAGGTAAATCAGATGCCCAGTCTGGAGGTGTAGACATAATACGCACCATCAAGTCGTACATATCATTCTCAGAACCATCCGCTTTTATTTCAGCTATCATTTCGTCGTGTACATGAAAGTCGACTTTAAATCCGGCTTTCTCTACTTGCATGAGTGAATAGCCTAATAAGTCACGAGCGATTGCTTGCACCGCATTCTCTGTAATTTTCCCACCATACGTGTCCATTTCACCCCATTGACCTGTAGTTTGAATCTGTCCTTCATACATAAGTACTTGAATTGGACGAGTAGACCTACCGATAGTCTTATTCTTAAAGTGAGGATGCACATAAAACAGCTGTCTGCCTGATGGCAATCTCATTGTAAGATATTCACCATCGCAATCGAATATAAGATTACGGCAAGTACATTTAACTGGTCTTTGGTATTTAACAGCATCATGCGCGGCTTGCTCAAGCTCTTTCCATAAAGCGACAATCTTAGGATTTGCTGCTCGCCATTTCTTAATCATATCAAGCATTTCAGTTTCTGTCAAACCCATACGTTCGCCTCCCATACGCTCAAGAGCTCCAAGAGCTCCGCCATATCCTAATGCCAATTCAGATATTTTACTTTTATCACGTAAAACTGAGCCTTTAGTGATAGCAGAAATAGGTACTCCGAACATCTTAGAGCCTGTAGCCTCGTAGATTTTACCATCTCCGTGGAATACATCCATGCGCCACTTTTCATTAGCAAGCCATGAGATTACACGGGCCTCAATAGCTGAAAAGTCAGCAACTGAGAATATATATCCTTCTGGAGCTATGAGTGCTGTACGGACTAATTGTGATAAAACATCTGCCACATTGCCATACATCATATCGCAAGTTTCCCAATCGCGCTTACGAATGAGTTCACGTGGCGTATCAATGTCATCAAAGTGATTCTTACTGAGATTTTGCAATTGAAGAAGTCGACCAGCCCAACGGCCTGTTCTATTAGCTCCATAAAACTGAAAGGTGCCGCGAACTCTGTCATCAGGAGTAGCACATGAAATCATCTTGTAATATTTTTTTACAGATGTTTTGCTAAGCTTTTGATAAATGTCAAGAGCCTCAAGTACTTCTGGATAGTCTTTAACTTGTTCTAACACATTAGGCATCTCTACTTTAGTAAGAGAGTCTATCGTTTTTCCAGTTCTTGCCTTTATCCATTTTTTAAGCTGAAGAGGTGATTTTGGATTTTCAAGATGCGTAATAGCTTTAGCTTGTTCTGTAAGATAACTAGAATAAGCATTATCTACATAAATTGCAGATTCAGCTAATTCTCTATCAATCATAATACCTCTATCATTAATATTCTGGTCAGTAACATAAAGCTGGCGTTCTATTTCTGGTATCTCAAACTTCTCTAATTTACGATATATCTCTCTTTCTGAAAGCACATCGTAAATATTATAAAGTTTGTATTCAGCCCACTTAGCTGGAGCGTCTTCTGGCATATTGCGAGTTCTGCCTCCATTAATCTTAGTAGGTTTACATGGACAACTAAAATATTTGATAAGAGCCTTACCTGTATCAAGCTTTTTGTCCACAAGATTGAGCTGCTTAGATACAGCATCCAAAGATAGCGGAAGGCCACAATATGCGGCTTTTACAAGAGTACAATACCATTCATCAGTTTCTGTATGAAGGCCAATACGATTAAAAGCTGTACGCTCAAATACTGCATTGTGAGCAATTTTCAAGCACTTAGGGTCTTTGAGAGCTTCCAAGAATTCTTCTGGCCACTTATCACCTGACGCAAGGTCGAGTGATACAACGTCGTCATCGCCGAAAGCATATCCACAAATCAATATTTCAAAGTCTGGAGAGGCCATATATTTATAAGCTCCACACTCTTTAATATCAACTGATGAATACGTTTCTATATCGATGAATAATTCTCTATCAAATTCTCTCATAGTTCCAAGATTGCAAATTCGTTACTAGACTTAATTATATAGTCTCTACACTCTTCTAAGGTTCCTTCAAATAGTATAGAACCAGAATTCTTATCAATAATCCGCTTCATATTTCTGTTTATTTAAAAGTTAATAAATAGGAGACAGCAGAGGAATCGAACCTCTGCTGAATAGAACTTATCGGTATCATTAAGTCTATCTCTACACCATGTGTCTCTCGTTTGATAAGAATATATTGTATTATGAAAGCAGGATTACATCAAGTCGTCATCCCAGGTATTGTCTCCGCCGAAGTCTTCAGCTGCTGTAGAACCGCCTGCAAGCATCTCTCCATCTTCAAGCTTCTGCAAGTTCTGGAGACCGGCTGCAATACCTTTATTACCATTGGTATTGAATGCAAACAGGTTCAAAGACACTCGGCCATATACACCGCTGTAGAAGTCATCTTTTTCCATAATTGGGTCAAGATTACGGTCTACGATAGTAGGCTTGCGATTAGATGTGGCATTGAGGAAGTAAGCGTTCTCAAATGCTGGGTCATCGGAACGCTCTTCATCGCCATCGCGAAGTGGAAGCTTAATAGTTGAAGGAATCTTACCTGCTTTGTCTGCAAGCTTAGATTTACTTACAACTTTTACAGCCTCAATGGCCTTCTTGATTTTCTCGACTGTCTGTGTATCGCTCTTAGGAATGATTACACAAACTGAATATTTAGCCATTTCTTCTGGCTGGCCCTCCATTGCAGATGGCTCAAACACGTGGCAAAAACAAAAACGTACTTTGCCTGTTACTACTTTAGTTGAATTTTCCATAATTATGAATTAAATTTGTTGTATTCTACTTTGATAGCTACTACAAAAGCAGCTAAACTTATTAATAAACTCATGAGAAATCTTTTACTGCATCTTCTGTACCGAGAGCTGGACGCTTGTCATCCTCTGGCACTAAGGTTGGTTTACCTGCAGGCTTTATAATAATGTCTGATAATGACTCAGCTACCGCCTTTTTACCAAATTGCTTTTCAATAGAAGTAATTGGCTTAAGTTTCATATCAAATAAATCGTCTTCAGTTGCAGAAGGGAACTTCTCATAGATAGTATTGCAGATTTTATCTTCGTCATCAATCCATTTACGCCTAGAAACTCCTTCTACAAGCTTAAAGCCCGGCCAGTGTTTGCCTTGATTTATAGCGAGGTCTGAAGCATAGTCCTTGACAGAATCTGCCCATGTGATAAGCTGAGGAATTCGTTTAAGAACATCAGCTATCTGGTCGTCAGTTAAAAGTTCAGGTTGTGCAAATTCATACTTAGCAAGCTCAAGCTGCTTATCATACAGAGCTCTACATCTGTTTTTAACAGCACAGAATCTACACCAGTCACCTGCTGATAATTCACCTTCTCCCTTAAATGCTGCTTGAGCTCTAGGCTTTACTTCATCTATAGCCCAATTAATAAGGTCTTGAACTGAAATCATCCAAGATGATATGCTATTAAGACGTGGCTGTACGATAGTAAGTTTTACCTGCTCTATATTATAGAGCATTTCAAACTGAGTTAGCATGCCAAGTGCATAGAGCATTTCCTGCTGGTTCCATTCTGCAGATACTGGAATACCTTTACCATACTTAAGGTCGATAACTTCCATAACTGCGTCATTTACAATAGTACAGTCTGTTGAACCAAAGCTATCGGGCACATATTCACTAAGGTTAACCTTAGTTTCAATGTACATTTTAGCAGAAGGATTTTCAGCTAATGCAGATTTATATTCCTCTGAACAATAATCAGTATAAACCGGAACCATATCTAACATCTCTTCGTTAAAGAGCTTATTGTCCATTATGGTTTCGTACTTATCTGAAAATTCATCATCAGATATAGTCTGCAGAGTATCATGCTGAAGAAATAGTTCTGCCAATTCATGTGCCAACGTGCCTTCTTCGGCATAAACCGAAGTTGGTTTTGGTGGCATTTTCTCCTCCAAGCGAGCAGATGGTGTGCAGTTTAACCATCTATGAGCTCCTGAAGGCGAGAGAAGTGCGTGACTTCTCTCGTGATGGTCTTGTCCGTTGTTTACTTCCATACTCTTCTGTGATTAGGAATTCGTTTTTCTAAATGCATCATAACAGACATTCCGCCATCTGGCCTATTTATCTGGTCATGAAAATAATAAAACCAATTTCGCCTAAAGCGTTCTTGGGCTGCCAATAGACGTTTTTTCTGAGCTGCTCCCATTAAGCAAGAGTGTTAAGGTAATCAACCAATTCTTGGTATTTGCTTGGGTCCAAGGTTGTTACATTCTTAGCGCCAAGCTCTGTAAGCTTTGCTTTCACCTCGTTGCGATGAGCTGCTGCTTTAGATGCAACTACAGTTCTTACGTCGTCAATGGAAAGGCTAGGAGCTGCTGGAGCTGCTGGAGCTGCTGGAGCTGCTGGAGCTGCTGGCTTAGCAGAACCAAGGATTGTGCTTACTAACTGAGTGAAAAAATTCTCTGTCTTCTCTGAGAGATGTACATTAACATCTACTGAAATCTTAATATTGTCCATAATAGTTAAAAATTATTTGTTTAATAAATCTTGTTCGTGCTCTTTGATAACTTCGTCTATCTTACTGAGGAATCTGCTAATCTCCATAAAACCTATGTTTGTAGTAGAATTATAGAAATTATCTTGTCCGTCATATATAGATACCGAGAATAAATCTCTGCCGATAATAACCTTGTATCTACCTTTTGTAAAGATTGTCCGTTTATCTTTTGATATAGCATGCCAATCTGTATCTTCTACAGTAAACAAGTCAGATACTGGAACTTGCAAATAGTGGGCCAAGGCACATATCTGAGCGGAATCAAGGTAGGTTTCACCTTTGAGTACTCGCTTAAATCCAAGCTCTGGATATTTTACCATAGGCCATAAGAGATTTGCAACCTCTTGCTCCTGTAAGCCATATTGGCTCATAATTTTATTTATGTTAAACTTTTCCATGTAAAATTTGAATTTTATATCTTTATTATTTTCATTTGCAAAAGTAATAAAAATATTTGAAACTAAAAAATTTTTCATGTTAAGAAAAGTTAACAAATTTTTATTTAACAGTTATTAACACTTTACTGATAAAAGATAAATAATGTACGCAGGCCTATGCGCGCACGCGTAACACAATTCTATATTACTTACTAGAAGATTTTAAAGTTCGAATTCTTCTGAAATTTACAAATATGATATTTTTCGTGGCAAACTAATATAGGCACTTAGGTTACCCTATGAAAAAGTAAAAATCTTTTACGGTAACCTCTAACCTATTGAAAATCAATAACTTACAATAAAAGTTGCCCAAGTTACCCATTCCTCTAACTTATTATATATTAGTTTTTAAAAATCTATACTCTCTTCGTAGTAAGTAGGCCTATTTCCTTATGAATATATAGAAATTTGGTTAACTTGGGTAACTTTTATTATAAGTTATTGATTTTCAATTAGTTGGAGGTTAACCTATGATGTTAACCTATGGTTAACCTATGGTTAACCTATAGAATATCTGTTAAATATTTTTACTTTATTGTTACGTATTCAATATTGCTTATAAGACAATTTGGATTTTTGCTAATTATATTGAGTTGTTCGTTGCGATAGCCAAACCACTTAGGATTAAGCTTAAAGAACAGAAATTTCTTTCTTTCTACTGATTTTGTTATTAATAGCTCATCTCTAGATTGGATTTTTAACCTTGCCGAGTCAGAGGTAAAAAATCCCTCCACTGAATTCCAGGTGTCATGATAACTTATGGTTTTTACAGTATCAATATAATTCGGCTTATAGATAATAGAGTCTTTGATTTTAGTCTCAATTCTGTATTCTATTTTTGTAGTCGGCTTTACCACGGAATTAAGCTTATCAGCTTTAAGCTGCTTAATAATCTTAGCATCTTCAGCTCTTAGTTGCTTATACTGCCTAAGAGATAACTCTATATTTGAAGTGTAAATGGCATTTAGGCTGTCTGCCACTTTGTATTTATGCAGTGAATCCATACTCACTGATATACTATTTTGGTATGCTAATTCTTGAGCTTTTTGTGTTTTTCCCAGCTTAACAATATAGCAAAAAGCCACCAAGAGAACTAGGATTAAAAATTGCCAAAGTATCTTATCAAAATTCAGCTGTTTCATATTTAGTAAAAATTAAATAAATAAGGTAGAGGCCATTCACTTATATAAGGAATATAAATTATAAACTTTATATAGTGGATAGCCTCTGTGAAAAATAGGGAATACCTGGGAGAACCTTTGAACCTATTTATTATAAGTTCTTATATTCCTCCTTAGCATTAAAACAAGGACAGGCCTTATGTACGTTAGGCATATCTCGGTGGCCTACCACTTTAGCATTTGGAAATCTAGACTTGTATTCTCTTACGAGCTTTAATAAAGATTTTTTCTGTGCTTCAGTTCTAGTATCTGCCGGGTTTCCATTTTTATCAAGGCCCCCAATGTAGCAAATGCCAATAGAGTCTGAATTATGACCTTTACAATGAGCACCCGGTTTTGCCTCTGAGCGGCCAGGCTCTACTGTGCCATCCAAATCAACTACTACATTGTAGCCAATTTCATCAAAACCACGTTCTCTATGCCATTTGTCTATATCTTTGGCATGAAAATCACGCCCAGCCTTAGTGGCTGAGCAGTGAATGATAATATAATTTATCTGTCTCATAATAGTGATTTTTTAATGCTCAACAACAGCCTGAAACGAATATGCCCTACCTTTAATATCTTTTGTTCCATTAGCATAAGCTTCTGTATCTCCTTTGTAGTTATCATCCCAATAATATGTAGCACTACTTTTTAAGCCTATTATATCACCTTTTTCAACATTTATTGGAGGATTGATAGCGAGATAACATTCTCCATGCTGTTTTGTAGTATTGGTGCTAGATTCAGTCTTGTAATCACTATATGCGGAACCTTCATTAAATAATCGAACATTATATGAAAGTATTTCATTATTAGGATTATCAATTTTAGCTTTGAATCCGACAAGTAATCCAGAAACTTGTGATTTAAGTCCAAAATATGAATTTGCCAGCCCAGATGTTGTATTGGCTAAACTACTCCAAGCAGATGCTTCAAATCCGAAAATAGCAGTATTTTTAATTGGTGATTTTCTTACTGCTATATTAGAAAAATCAGCAAAATTAATTATTAATTTACGTCCCATATTTTTATTGTTTTGAAGTTAATATATACTTAATAGCTGAATAAATCTCATAACCTATAACCTGATGTGCAAATCTTGAAGGATGCTTTACTCTTTCAATCGCATCAACTCCTATATAAGTTTTATGTGGGTTTAATTCATATAAGTCATTTTTTAATTCTCTCGCATTACATCCTATAGGCATAGGTATTAATGCTCCAGTAAAAATAACATAAATATCATTATCTTTATTTTGGATATTATCTATAGCCCATGAGTAGCACTCTAATAGAGTTTTTTTTGCATTAGCCCAGTCTTCAAAATATATATTCTCGTAATCAGGATATAAGCTAGGATAATTACAAGAGCATCCCATTAGCATAGAAATAATAATTATCATGTCAGGATATTCCTTTTTTATACTGTTTATCATGATTGGAATATATGTTTTGAAATCGCTCACACTGCCATTCATTCCAAGCTGTATTATAACTATATTAGGAGTGCATACATCAATAGCATTTGCATCGGTTATAAGTGTACCAGCTGTACTTCCTGGCGTTAATCTTGTTATGCCATCATCCTCTAATGTTTTCCATTTGTTTAGCCACGTTTTAATACTAACTGGGGTATCTGTGTCTTTATACAACTGGCTATAACCACTTAGGCTGCCTTCACAAAATTCTCTTGGAGACCATCCACTATGGCCTTCAGCAAAAGCTCGTCCAGAAACTCCGTTAAAATTATAATTTACTACATCTCGTGAGCCTACAAATAGAGAAAAGAAATCTCCATTATTATTCTGTTTTTTGTCTAAATCAAAATAATATTTAGCCCATGAATATGATTGAGTAGGAGCACCATTAATTGTAGGATAATCAGCAAACCAACCTTCTGTAATGCTGTCTCCAATCTGTAAAATAATTGGCTTTATAGTTTTACTAGCACTATTTAAAACAGTGTGTAAATTTATATTTATAACAGATTTATCGTTTGTATATTTTTTTATATTTTTTGTAAAACATATCTCGTTATTATTCCACTTAGAAGGATTTGAAGAACCAATTATATCTTGACTTAATGTAAAATGCGTAAGTGCAGTATCTTTAAGATATAGACTTAATTCCTTGTTTGTTTGAAAGAAATTATCTAAATATACTGTTATACCATAATTTCTTGAATTTATACCCCACTTGTTTGGTTTATCTAAATCATTACAAGTTGTATACATATCTAGTGCAGCTGATGGTAAAATAAGAGTGTTATCTTTTGGACTTTCTACGCCAATCAATGCTTCAGAATCAAATTTATTAGTTTTTATATGTCCACCATTTCTTATTTCAAGTGCAACATTACCATTACCATCTGAAAATGATAAATCAGAATCTGAATCATTGCTAGTTCTTACTAACTCATCAATATCATCGCCAATCAATGCTTCAGAATCAAATTTATTAGTTTTTATATGTCCACCATTTCTTATTTCAAGTGCAACATTACCATTACCATCTGAAAATGATAAATCAGAATCTGAATCATTG
>ERZ808240.480-NODE-480-length-52741-cov-5.271059_pt1 | contig 52741 bp, 44 predicted proteins | sample MGYA00521084_ERZ808240 | MGnify/ENA primary metagenome ERZ808240 (study PRJEB31516, sample SAMN03275571) | gut metagenome | biome: mammalia-associated habitat; material: feces | host: Papio cynocephalus | place: Kenya | collected 2012-08-06 ...
CCGTGACGGGAAACGAAGTCACGCAGCTTTATACCGGAATGCCCATCTGGAACACGTATTTCTGCGACCTCACCGGCGATGGATTCCCTGACCTGTGTTCCACGCTCACCTTTGGCTCCGGCATCATTGACAGCCGTATCATTGTCTACGACTATGCAAACGGCGCAAGTTACACGTTGGAGGATCGCGGGAAATATGATTATTCACTCCGACTCAATGAAACGGATGGATGCCTGTGGGTCATCAAAAAGGCGTATAATAGCGACGATATAGTTGCTACCGGCAAACTGCTTTTCGCAGATAACTGTTTGCGGGTTGCATATACGCTCTATGAAACGCACAAATTTACATCTGTGACGATCCGCAATGACGGGGAGGACACCCTGCGTATTACGATCGGCTCCGATGAAACAGCTCTTCCCGTGGGCGAAGAGACGACCTTGACCTATGCCGCCTTTGAGGTGAGAACGATCCGGCTCACTTCTTTGGGGGAACTGAACTATACCGTCGCATACGATTGACGTGCCGCCTCTGCCGATGCATCAAGACACGCGCAAAACGAAAACCGCCGCAAATTTCCCTCCCCTAAGGAGCAGGAAATTCGCGGCGGTTTTTCAGCGAAAGAGCCGCACAATTATTTGGTTTCTCCGGCGCAGGCCGGTTCTTTTTTCTCCGGCTCTGCGGCCGGTTTATCGTCCACGCCCTCGGTGCTCTCCTTGACGAAGATGATCTTCAGCGTATAGAAAATGAGCTGCAGATCCCAGAGGAACGAGGCTTTCTGGATGTAATACATATCAAGAAGCGCCTTGTCCGCAAAAGTGGTATTGTACCGGCCGTAAAGCTGGGCATAGCCGGTGAGCCCCGCCTTCGCCCGCAGACGGTAGGCAAATTCCGGGTACTCCGCGCAGTATTTCTCGTAAAATTCCGGGCGCTCCGGACGCGGGCCGACGAGCGTCATATCGCCGTTGAGAATATTGAGCAGCTGCGGCAGCTCGTCGATGCGCGTGGCGCGGAGAAACGCACCCACCTTCGTGATACGGGAATCGCTCTTGCCCGCGAGCACAGCGCCGGTGGCGGATTCCGCGTTCACGACCATGCTGCGAAACTTGGTTAGGTAAAAAGGCTTTCCGCCCAGCGTGAGACGCTTCTGGCGGTAAAACACCGGCCCGCCGTCCTGGATCTTGATGGCGATGGAAACAGCAAGGAATATCGGGCTGCAGATAATGAGACCGCACACGGACGCGACGATGTCAAGCCCCCGCTTCGCAGTCAGATAGCCACGGTCGTGGCTGCCGGTATGGACGGCATAGAGCGGCACATCGCTCATGATGACCGTGTCCGCACAGTTTACCATGATGTCCTGCATATCGGGCTTGAGCATGATGGCGATGCCATGCCAGAAACAGTCGTCCATGATGCGGCGGCGGAGATCGTTTTCCATCGGCAGCAGCACGACCGTAGTATAGGAATGCATGACCTCGCACAGCTCGTCCCATGGCATATCCGCGGAAACGACGCGGTCGATATAGTACCGCGTGCGGCGGCGGTCAAACTTATTCCGGACGCTCTCTTCGGCATCCTTTTCCGGAACGATCAGCAGCGCCGGAGCCGTCGGTTCGAGCCGGTCCACCATAATGCGGGCGACGATGAACATGCCCGTTTCGATCAGGCACTGTGCCAACAGCGTGAAAATGGCATACTTTGGAGGCAGGATCATCTTCGCGATCATGCACATGAGGAAATAGGCGATAACGTCCGTGAAGAAGCAGGAAAGGCCGAACGCGAATACCAGCTCTCTCGTACGGTATTTCCGGACGCTGAAGCTGCCATAGATCGTCATAAACAGCACGAGGATCGCCAAATAAACAACAAAGAACAGCACGTTGCCCTTCATCCAGAAGTTGGCGCGCGGGTAATGGTGGATATAGGTATAGTAGAACAGCCGCGCCGGAACAAACGCCAGCAGGACCTCAAGCAGTGCGCCGAGCGCCGCACGTCCGGTATGGAAAGTCTTTTTCATCGTACTCTTCCGATCTCAAGGAAATAAAAAGCCCTTATCTGTACATTGTACCAGACAAGGGCATAAAGCGCAAGTTTTTCCGCAGGGAAGTCGATCAGAAACCGTTAGGAACGGTCTTTGTCATGCTCTCCCCAGTCCATCGTCGCTTCAAACTCGGGATCGAGCGGATAACGTACGCCGTCAATGATCTTGCAGTGTATCTTGCCGGTGCCGCTCATGTAGAACATGTGACCGAGCGCGTCGCGCATGTCGTAGTAATCCTGATCGAACCGCCAGGGGTCCTCGTTGGACTGCACCCATTCGTACACGCCGTGATACACGATGTCCGGGTGCGCCTCCTGCAGTTTTTCCTGCTCCTCCTGCGTGAGAACGCCGTAGCTGAACCACACACGCTCGATCTGGTCCATTTCCATCAGCGTTTCAAATGTATCCTCCGGCTGAAGGAGTGTCATGAACGTGATGTTCAGATCGCGCAGGCTCTTGCAGTCCTTGAGCGGGGCGATGCTGGTGGCGTAAGCGCGGTTGAGCTCCAGCCAGACGAGATTGTCGCACGAAGCGATCGGCGAGAGATCGAGCGCATGGCTGTCGAGCAGGACGAGGTATTTTAGATTCGGCATCGCGTAGAGGAAGCTCAGATCCTCGATCGGCCGGTGGCCGAGATCGAGCGCGATCATGTCCGTGCAGTAGGCGAGCTTTTTGATCGTTTCGCTCGTAAAGTATCCGTAATAGCGGGAGGAAGCGCGGAAATAGGTGGTGTCGGTGCGAATCTTATAGTATGTGATGTGCAGCGTCCAGACAAAGCGCACGTTCTCATGTCTCTTGTTCAGCGCGTCCATGTCCTCGTCGGAAATGCCGCAGTCGGACATATCGACCTTTTCGAGCTTATGCATCACGGGAAGGATGCTCTCCACCGCCTCGGTGGACTCCATCTCGATGCCGGTAAAGTCGAGGAACGTGTCCTCGGTGCTGATGGTCACGCCGAAAAGCTCGAACGTGAACACGAAATCGACCGCCGGGTACTTCTCGCAGACCGGCGTCATTTGCTCGACCGTCACGCCGGTACCGGTGAGATCGACACGCGTGAGCTTCGGCAGCGAGGTGAGCTTTTCCGAAAGTTCCGAGATATCTTCTGCCGTGAGAGCGCGTCCCGCAAAGGTCAGCTCCGCGGTATCGCTCTGGTAGGTCTCGCCGAAGATCTCCACGGGCCAGACGAACGCGATGCCGGGAAACTCGGCGCGAAGCGCGTCCTTCTCCGTCTCGCTCCACGTACATTCCGGGAACGATACGGTCTGCACCGCCGGAAGATACCGCAGCGCCACGCAAAGCGCGTCCGGCGTAAGGGAGACATCGTCCACGGCGATCTCCGTGGCGCTGTCGAGATACTCCGTGCCGCCGAGCGGAACCTGCCATTCAAGCTCCAGCGCCGGGTACTTCTCCTGCAGGGCGAGCAAAGCGTCGTAGCACGTGCACCCTCTCGCGTCGGCGGCGCGCAGCGCCGTGAAATAATCAAAGAGCTTCAGCTCAGAAGCGTCAAAATTTGCCAGCGTGATGCTCTCGGCGTCCGAGGGGTACCGCCCCTCCCCGATGGGGATGCTCCAGCGCAGTGAGAGCGCCGGATACGCCGCGCGGATCTCCTCGAAAAGCGCCGGGGACACGTCCGCCGCCGTGAGATCGAGCGACGTGAGTGCCGGGAAGTACGCAAGCTGGGCAATATCATCTTCCGAAAACGCCGAGACCGCGATGGCCTCGCTCTGGCAGTCGAACGCGCCGCCGCCGATGGGCACGTCCCAGCAGATCACGCAGTCCGGCAGTTTTTGGCGCAGGCGGATATACTCTATCGTCGAGATTTTTTTGCCGCGCAGATCGAGCTGTGTGCTGTCCCGGCGGTAGAAACCGCCAACATAAACATAAACGGAGTTTACCCACACAAGCACCGCCGTGAGCAGGATGACAAGGATCGCCGAGATCCATGCAATGCGGCACTTTTTGGTTTTTCCGGTATCGGCAGGTGCGGACATAGGGGGTTCCTCCCATGTACAAAGTTTTCCTTTTATATTTTACCCGGAAAGGCCGGGAATGTCAATGCGCCCGCTCTTCCCCGCCGGGCGCGCCGATTGACTTTCCCGCCGCCGCTCCGTATAATGGGACATGTCAAAAGGAGGGGTGTTCATGCGCCACGCCTGGCTCATTCTCACACACGGGAATTTTGAGATCCTCGAAAAGCAGTTGCGCTTTCTCGACAGCGAAAACGCCGATTTTTATATTCATGCAGACGCCAAAGCAGCGTTCGATCCCGAACGCTTCCGCGCCGTGCCGGAAAAGTCGCACGTGACGTTCGTTCCGCGCCATCGCATTTCGTGGGGGCATTTCGCCATGGTCGAGGCGGAGCTGGAGCTTCTCCGCACCGCCGTGCCGGGCGGGTACGACTACTATCACCTTCTCTCCGGCGTGGACGTACCGGTCAAGTCCCGCGAATATATCGAGACCTACTTCGAGCGCGCGCCGGGAACGAACTACGTGAATTTCCTCGCGCCGGAGATCTCCCGCGCCGACCGCTATCGCGTCATGTTCCACTATCCGATGCAGCGCTATAATATCCGAAAACCCGCCGTGCGCCGGACGCTGCGTAATCTCTCCGCCGCGGTGCAGCTCGGCTTCGGCGTAGACCGGACGCGGCGGCTGCCGGACGGCTTCGTTTTCCAGAAAGGCGCGCAGTGGTTCAGCATCACGCACGCGCTCGCGCAGTATCTGCTTGAAAAGGAGATCGAGACCCGCGCTATCTTCTCCGACACCTACTGTCCGGACGAAATGTTCGTCCAGACGGAGATCGTAAACTCCCCCTTCCGCGATACGCTGCCGGAGAATGCGTTTGAAAATGACTACGCGAGCTGCCTCCGGTACATCGACTGGCAGCGCGGCAAGCCCTACACGTTCACGGACGGCGATCTCGATGAGCTTCTTGCCGCGCCGGAAACGGCGCTCTTCGCACGGAAGTTTGATTACCGCACGAGCCCTGGCGTCGTTGACGCGCTCTTTGACCGTTTCGGATAAATTCTAAATTCTTCTCCGGCGCACGGACGCTTCCGTGCGCCGTTTTTTGTTCTTGCGGACGGGCGGCATATGTGGTATCCTGTACTTGTATGGTATATATGCCAAGCCGCGCATATATACTTTGTGCGAAGCCGCAATCCGTCCGTATCTTTAAAAGAGGGAATGACATGAAAAAACGCCTGTTCAGCCTGCTCCTTGTACTTACGCTCTGCTTTACGCTGCTGCCGTATTCTGTCGCAGCAGCGGGTGGAAAAACGTTCACCGTCACGTTTGATCTGGACGGTCACGAGGTCGATCCGGCGCCCGAGCCGCTGACCGGCGTGGCGGCCGGCAGCACGATCGACGCGCCCGAATCCCCGGCGCCGGGCTACGAGGACGGCAATTATTACTTTGCCCATTGGACGGCGCACCCCTTTTCCGACGGCTCCTCGGACGCATGGGATTTTGCCAAAGACACCGTGGAGAGCGACATGACGCTGCGCGCCGTGTGGTACCAGTACGCCGATATGCACGAAAAGGTCTCTCTCCGCGGCGAGCCTTACGACAGCGCCCTTGTGGAGTACCGCGACAATGCCACCGGCAGCGTGGTATATACGCTGGAATCTTCCGGCACCGACGGAAACTGCACCGATTATGTCTGCAAGAGCACGAAGCCGGGCGAGTACGACCTCTACATCAACGGGAAATACATCCGTCCCGTGACCGTCAACCGCGGCGCGGCCGGTTATTCGACGACCACAAGGCTTTTTTACGTCACCTTCAGCGCCAACGGGCAAGAATTCACGCCGGAGACCAGCCCTGCCGATGTGCTATGCTTCACCTCCGCTCTCTTTCACGAAGATTCCGTAAGCATGCCGGAAACGACGCCCAAAGCCGTGGACAGCGCCTACACGTTTTCCGGCTGGACGGTCGGGCCGGAGGCGGATTCCGATCCGTTTGATTTTGCCAATAAGGTCTACGGCGATACCGTGGTCTACGCGCAGTGGGAGAAGACGGCAGATGAGGATTCCGTTCTCGTCACAGCCATAAGATCGAGCATTGTCGGCGATAAATACGCCAAAAAGGGCCAGGATTACACCGCACGGCTCGTCCCGGACGAGGGCTATGAGCTGCCCTACCACGCGGCGATGGGAAGCTATACCTCCTATACCTATGTGACCGTTGGCGACGAAGTGCTCAACTCGGCAAACTACACGCTCAACTGCGCCACCGGCGAGATCACGATCCCCGGAAAATATGTCACGGACGATGTCCGCATCAAGACCATCCCCCGCATCCATCCATATACCGTGACGTTCGATCCCAACGGCGGCACCGGCACGCAGACGCCGATGCTGGTTTATCCGCACAGGGACGGCTACGACTATGAAAAGTCATCCGCAACGCCCTATGCCTACTTCCGTGCGCCGGAGTGCACCTTTACGCCGCCGGACGGCAAGGTCTTTTCCGGATGGAGCGGCGGCGAGAAGATCGCATCCAATCTGAGAGTTCGCGGAAACACGACGCTCACCGCGCAGTGGACCGACGCCCCCGAGGGAGTTTACACCGTGGCGTTCGGTCTTACCGGCTGCACCTTCTCCGGCAAAACGACCACGCAGACAGGCACGGATTACTCCGTGAAGCTCGCCCCCGCGGACGGCTATGCCTACCCGATCACGCTCCGGAGCGTTTCCGTCGGCGGCAAGGCGCTCGGCAGCGGGAATTATTCCTTTGATCCCGAGACCGGCGCTCTGACGATCCCCGCCGCAGCGATCACCGGAAACATCGTCATCTCCGCTGCCGCCCTGGCTCCGACACCGACGCCTACCCCGACGCCTACCCCGACGCCTACCCCGACTCCGACGCCGACACCGACAGCGACGCCCACGCCGGCACCTACCCCGACTCCAACGCCGACACCGACAGCGACGGCGACACCTACACAAAAGCCGACGGCAACGCCCACGCCGGCACCTACCCCGACTCCGACGCCGGCACCTACCCCGACTCCGACGCCGACACCGACAGCGACGCCCAAGCCGGCGGCGTCCGTGAGCGTCTCTCCCTCGGCGGACGCCGCGGTCTCCCCGGACACCTCCGCCCCGGCGGATGTCCCGGCAGACGCCCCCGCTTCTGACGCCCCCGGCGGCGAAGCTCCCGGAAACGAGAACGGCAAAAACGAAAATACCGGCAGCAGGACTTCTTCCGCTGTCCCGGCGGTCATAGGCATTTCCGCCGCCATCATCCTGCTGATCCTGTTTCTTCTGTTCCGCCGCAAGAAAAAACAGTAAATAAGCAGAAAAGAGAGCATTGCAGATTGCAATGCTCTCTCTTTAGACTGTCAAAAAAGCCTCGCAGAGTTTGCGCCCGCAGGCGCAAATGAAGTCCAAACCATTTTTGCCGGCGGCGTGTACGTCGGCAAAAATACTTCTCGGCTCGCAAACGTGCGAGCGTAAGCGAGTGCGCTGCGGCGAGCCGCTATCCCCTCAAACGAAGCGTAAGCGCAGCGGGTCTCGTTTGAGAGCGTGTTCGATTACTGGATCGTTTCGCTGTGGTTAAGAACGCCGGTGCTGTAAAGGAAAAGCACATCATCAGCCTCCGTAAGATCCACGAACCGCCCGACGAGGGCGGGGGCCATATAGCGGATATCCACGACCGTGACTTTGGCATAGTCCTGCGCGAGCAGCGGGGCGATGCTGCTGCCGAACGAATCGCGGAAGACCACCAGTTCCCGGTCCGTTCCGGCCGCGGGATTTTCGATCGTGAGCAGCGCTTTCGTCCCGCCGAGGAACATTTCGTACCCGTCGCGTCCCGCGGCGAGGGTAAGATTGTAGACCGGGATCTCCGTGTCCGTCTCATAGTCGTATACGCGAAGGGCGCGTATCATGTCGTTTGTGAGATACCGCAGCGTGTCCGGCTCAACGGGAAGGGCGTATTGCCCGGCGTACACGCCGCGAAACGCCGCGGACACATCCACGGTCTCATATTCCGCCGGAAGCGAAGCGCCCATCGCCGCGGCGATCGTCTCCGCCGTTTCGCCAAGTTCTTCCTGCCGCCAGTGGGTATCGGTGCGGTAGTACTTATCGAGCGAAAGAGTTTCAAAAATGTCGATATACTCCGCATACGTCATCCCGGCGCGCATCGTATCGGCGAGAAGCTCATAATCCATGGCAGGATAGCCGTTTTTTTCGGCGAGGAAATAGTTTTTGTCCGGCACAACGGTATAATAAACCTTCGCGCCGGTCCCGGCAAAGAACGTTTCATAGACGGCAGAGAACCGCTCCGCCGCGTGCCGGACGAGATTGGTATTCACCGGATAGTCGAGCTTTGCGAGATGCCCTTCGGCTGCATACACGCCGTTATTGTCCCGCTGCCGCAGAATATCTCCGGAGAAAAACGCCTTGAGCGCGCGGAAGCCGTCCCGCAGCGGAAACTGGTCGAGCGTATACTTCTCAAAGGCCGTCATATACGTCCCGTCCGCCACCGCCGAAACGCGCAGCGCCGGGCGCTGGGTGAGCTTTCGCCGCTCGGCGAGCGAGTCGGTCTTATCCGGCGTCAGGATCGCCGCGAGCAGGAAGCCCGCAAGGAAGAGTCCCGAGAGTACGAGCGTGAGAATGTTTTTGATCTTCTTCATGCCGCACCTCCTCAAAACCGAAAATAGAGGAACGGGTTGAACGACCCGTCCACCAGAAATGCGGTGCAGAGCGCGAGCAGCGCGAGCGTGCAGAGCGGTTCCGCCGCCATGAGCACCGGCGCAAGGGGTCTTGTCTCCCGCGCCTTTTTCCAAAGCATCGCCGGGAGCGGCGTTGCGCCGAGCACGGCGAGCGCGAGCACAACGCCGTAGCTCCGGAGCATATAGAGCGCTTCCGTGCCCAGTCCGGGGGCTGTTCCCGCGCCGAAGAGCGCGCCGAGCTGATGCAGCGCGTCCCTCAAAGACGCCGCGTCAAAGAGCACAAAGCCGAGCGTTACGGCAAGGAGCACATAGACGTGCGGAAGAACTCTCCCCTTTTTCAGCGCCGGAAGGAGGAAAAACTTCTCCGCAATGAGAAGCACCGCATAGAAAAGTCCCCAGAAAACAAAATTCCACGCCGCGCCGTGCCAGAAGCCGGTGGCCATCCAGACGATGAGGATGTTGAAAATGTGCCGGGCACGGGAGCAGCGGCTGCCGCCGAGCGGGATATAGAGATAGTCCCGGAACCACGTGCCGAGCGACATATGCCAGCGCCGCCAGAACTCCGTGATGCTCTTCGAGATATACGGATAGCGGAAGTTTTCCGGGAATGTGAAGCCGAAGATGCGGCCCAGCCCGATGGCCATATCGCTGTAGCCGGAGAAATCGAAATAGATCTGGAACGTAAAGGCGATCGCGTACAGCCAGGCATAGAGCGCCGTCTGCTCGGCGGAGGTCTTGTACGCGGAAACGAGCTGCGCGAGGACGTTCGCAACGAGCACCTTTTTTCCAAGACCGACGGCGAAGCGCGAGGCGCCCGAGGCCGCGGCTTCAAGTGAATGCATCCGTTCCTTCAGCTGGGGCGCGATATCGCGGTAGCGCACGATGGGCCCCGCAATGAGCTGCGGGAACATGGCGACATATGCGGCGAAATCGATGAAGTTCCGCTGCGCCGCCACATCGCCGCGGTATACGTCGATCTCGTAGCTGGCGATCTGGAACGTGTAGAAGCTGATGCCGATCGGCAGGGCGATTTTCAAAAGCGGGAGAGAAAGTCCCGTTACGGCATTGAAGTTTTCGATAAAGAAGTCCGCGTACTTGCAGTATGCAAGCAGCGCGAAGCTCACAACGAGTGAGAGCGTGAGAAAGAGCTTTTTCCTTCTCCCCCGCCCGATGAAGCGCGCGAAGACATACCCCTGCACGATGGAAAACACCATGAAGAGCAGGAATTTCGGCTCGCCCCAGCCGTAGAAAAAGAGGCTGGCGGCGAGCAGGACGGCGTTTCTCCCCTTTTGCGGCACGGCGAAATAGACAAGGAGCACGCACGGGAGAAAGTAAAAGAGAAACGGAATACTCGAAAAGAGCATCGTCGCTTACACGATCGGGTCGTCGCTCACGGTTTTGGCGCTCGGGTATGCCGCGGCGAGCTTGGCGGTGAACGTGTCCACAGGCTCTTCCTTCCCGTACACGGATACGACATAGTCCCCAACCGTGACGATCACGAGCTTATCGGGAAAACCGCACATCCAGCGGCGGGCAAGGATGTTCTCGCGCAGTGCGCTGCACAGCGCGGTCACATCGCCGCTGTCCTTTACATGGAACGCGCCGCAGGTGAACGTGTTGAGATTCATCATATGCACGAGAGAGGCCGCGCCGTCGATCTTCCCGGCTTCTGCCGCGGGAAAGCCCAGCGAGGAATCCAGGATATCGGCATCGTCGATGCTGAAATTGCCGGGAGCACCATCGCGCATGTTCTCTTCGGAGTAATCACCGCCCGCGGCGGGGAATTTCTCGTCGTCGCTGTAGCTGTTCCAAACGGTCTCCAACAGCTCGAGCGCACTCGCCGGGGCGTTATCGTCCGTATCTGCCGGAGCGGATGCGCCGCAGGCCGCCAGAGAGAGAAGCAGCACGGCGCAGAGAATAACAGAAATCATTCTTTTCATGGATGGGTTCTCCTTTTTTTATGGGTGTGATAGTATGACGCTTTTAGCATGCCCGATGTTCCCGAAAAAAACGGTCAGGCGGCAAAAACATGCGTTTTTGCCGCCTGAGAGTTATTTTCCGAGGATCATCCGGCGTTTTTCTCCGGCGGATAATAGACCTGGACCGCTTCACCTGTCCAGTAGCTCGTGAGGTCCGCGGCGGACATGGGTTCGCCGTAGATCGTCGCGCGCAGGAAGTTGCGGTTGACCACAAAGTCCGCATTGTAGATGGCAAGACCGTCCGCGTCCAGCCCGCGCCAGAACGAGCCGAGCGCCGGGCACTGCTGCATCTGGATGTCGTAGGTCAGAAACTCGGGCGCCTGCAGCAGCAGCGAAGCGCTCTGGCCCATGGTGATATCCGTGCTGATGATGGACATGATCTCCTTCGCGAGCGCGTACTGCTCGGTGAGGCTCATTTTCTTCACGTTGCCCCACATCTGCATGAGCGCGTCGCGCTGCTTCTCGCTGCGGCCGGTATCGCCGCCGATATGACGCTCCCGGCAGTAGCCGAGGATCTGGAAGCCGTCGCTGATGGTGTAGGTGCCGTCCTGATCGGTCGGGAAATAGCAGCGGGGCACATCGGTACCGTAATATTCGTCATGGAGCTGGCACGCCTCGCGGATGAGAAGGTTGATATCGGCGGCTTCTTCCTTGGTAACGGATACCGTAATGGGGCCGACCTTGGCGGCGACCTCGGCAAAGTCAAGGAAGTCCACCATCGCCCAGTTATCCACGTCGACGGCAAAGTTTCTTGTGCTCTCGATCGTGTTGATGAGCATATCCACGCCGCCGAAGCGCGTAGCCCAGTTCAGATGGCCGATGCCCCAGTCGGCGATCTCCACCTGCGTATCGCGCATGAGCGACGTCAGCCATATGGTTTTCGTCGTCTTGTTGATGGAAGCGAGGATCATCGCGTCGCTGCGCTCGAGCTCCTCCGTCCGTCCGTCCGAGCCGATGAGCAGAACGTTATAGACGTTCTTATCGCTCATGACCGCCTCGGCGGATTCCGCCAGACTGCTGCGAAGCTCCATCTCTTCGAGCTTTGCCTTTTCCTCGTCCGTAAGCGCAGACGTCGGTTCCGGCGAGGCTACCGGGTCGGGCGTTGCGTCGATCGCCGCGGTGGGTGTCGCCGTCGCCGCCGGGGTATGGTGCCGGGTGTTGAGCTGGCCATACATATCGCGGAAGATCAGAAATACCGCAAGCAGAATGACAAGGACCACCGCCGCGATCACGATAATAACGGTACGTCCAGTATGCTTTTTCTTCTTTTCCGGGTTTTCCGGACGTTCGCCCTCCGGTGCTTCCCGGACCTCCCTGACTTTTCTGACTTCTTTGACTTCCCGGGTCTCCTTCAAATGGCGACCGCGTTTTTCGGAAGAATTGTTATTGTCCATAATGGTCCCCCTGTGATATTCGGGATGTATTTTGTTGGTCCTTCGTCAGTTCTTCTCGACGTCGTACACCGTCTCGGTGCCGTCGGGCTGCACAAGGGTGTACACCGTGAAGCCGTCGTAGGGCAGCACGCCGTCCTTGCCTCCCGTGACGAGGCAGCTCGAAGCGTATTCCGTCTCGCCGGTCGGCATACCGATGGCGTCATAAAGCTCCTGTACCGGCTGTCCCTTGAGCGCGAGCACCTGCTCGATCTTCCCGTCAACGTCGTCCGCCGCTTCTTCCGGCTCGGCAGGCGCTTCCGTCACGGCAGGTTCTTCCGCCGCCGGAGCTTCGGTCGCGGCGGGGGCTTCCGTGGCGGGCGTCTCGGTGGGCGCGGGGGTCTCGGCGTTTCCGCCGCAGCCGGCAAGGGCGAGCGCCATCAGCGCGGCAAGCAGCAGAGCAATGATCTTTTTCATAAATGTGTCTCCTTTAAAAACTTTGGTTAATCTATGGCATAGACGGCGGAGAGACGGAAAAGGTTCCCTCCCGCCGCTGCATATACTGCGTCAACGGCGCTGCCGTCCGGCAGCGATACGATAAACCCGTCCGGGCGCGGCACGGCCTCATAGAGCGCGCCGCCGGAGAGGACATAGACGTTGGAATCATCGTCCGGCGTCATGCCGTCCCACGTGCCGGAAAAGACCGTGTATCCTTCCGTACCGGCGCTCTCCGTCAGAACGGCTTTTCCCTCGCCCGGCGCGGCAGTCCCGGCAAGCGAGGCATCCCGCTCCGGCGCGGACGCGAGCGAATCGTACTCCACGAGATAGCGGAGATTCCGCTCAATGAGCTCGATCACGAGCGTGCCGCCCTCCGGGAGCGTCGCGGCGGTGTACTCGTTGCGGCGGGAAAACTCCGCCGATGCGAAGCTCTCGGCAAGATATGGGTAGAGATTGCGTCCAAACGAGTCGCGGTAGCAGAGAAGCGCGCCGGTCCCGGCGCCGCTTTCGGTCGTGATCGTCACGCGGTCGGGATTATCGGTGTTTGCGGTGAAGGTAAAGCCGGGGGCGTATGTGAAATCCTCCTCCAGCTCTTTGCCCGCGGGATAGAGCATTTCGTAAAGATCGCCGCGGTGGATCGCCCCGGCGGACACGGTATCGGCGAAATAATCGCTCTCGCGGCCAAGGGCGGCAAGCAGTGCGTCGGCGGCGAGCGCCGCGCCCTTCGCGTTCCAATGGCTGTCCGTTTTAAAATAGAGCGGCTCAACATCCTGCAAAAATTCATCGCGCAGGAGGCGGGACGGATCGGACGGGCGCGCGAATACCTCGCGCAGATCGAGATACGAAACGCCCATTTCCCCGAGCAGCACATACAGAGCGTCCATGTTGGACGCACCGCCGAGGCGCGTCCGCTCCGGCATGTACTCCGGGTAGAGCGTATTCTTGTTCGGCGCGGCGGTGAAGAGGAAGTCTCCGCCGCGGTTTTCCGCGTACTCCTGTAAAAGATAGAGCGTGCGTGCCGCGCAGTAGAGCTCGCGCGCGGTCATGGGTGCGTCGCCGGTATAGTCGTGGATCGTCGGCGTGTAGAAGAGCCAGCCGTCATGCCCCAGGAGAACGTTTTTCGCCGTGGACGTATGGAAAAGCGCGGCGTTGAGCTTCGCCCAGGCGGTGATGCCCTCGAGCCGGAAGGAGAAGCGGCCATTCACATAGGCCGCCGTTTCCGCGAGGACATCGGGATTGAATTCCCCGTCCGCGGCGATCACCGGCGCAGCGGGCAGTATCTCGTTTGCCGCGGCGTCCGCCCCGCCGGTCAGAAGAAGGCCCAGACCGGGGACAAGGCACACGGCGAGAAAGAGCACCGTAAAGATAAGAGAGAGCGTTTTTTTCATATCGTCCGCCCCTCCTTAAAACTGCTGGTAGATGAACGGCGTGAAGCTCCCGCCCGAGAGGGCGAGGATCGCCGTGAGAAGGCCGATCAGTGCAAGGATATCCCAGACGATCTCCCAGCCGCGGCCAACGCACCGCCGCGTGAGCGCAGGAACAACGGGCGTTGAGAGAACGACGCCGCAGACGAGCGCCGCGATATGTGCGCCGGTCAGGATCTCCTCCGCAGCAAGCATCCCGGCAGCGCCCGCGCCGGCAAAGGAGAACATACGGGAGATGAGAAGGAAGCCCTGCTGCACGGAGGTCGCGCGGAACATCGCAAAGCCGAGAATGACCGCGAGCAGCGTGTAGACGTGCATCACGATACGCCCACCGCGCTTTTCTCGCAGCTTTTCGATCGGCGTTTTTAAAAGCCCCTCGCCGGAGACGAGCACGCCGTGCCAGAGGCCCCAGAGGATGTATGGCCAGCCCGCGCCGTGCCAGAGGCCGGTGCAGAAGAAGACGATGAGCTTATTTCGCACCGTTGTCCATTTTCCGCGGCGGCTGCCGCCGAGCGGGATATAAAGATAATCCACAAACCAGCGGTTGAGCGTCATGTGCCAGCGCCGCCAGAACTCGCTCACACTGCCGGAGACGTACGGGTAGTTGAAGTTTTCCGGGAACGTGAAGCCAAAGAGCATGCCGATGCCGATGGCCATGTCGCTGTAGCCGGAGAAATCAAAGAAGATCTGGAGGCAGTAACTCACCGCGCCGAGCCACGCAAGCCCCGTGCCGAGCTGTTCCGGCGCGAGAGCGTACACGGCATTGGCGACCGCCGCCGCGCTTTCGGCGAGCAGGAGCTTCTTCAAAAGGCCGCGCACAAGGCGGCGAAGGCCCGCCGCCGTCATTTCCGGGGAAGTCGGGTGCTCCGCGAGCTGCGCCGCGGCGTCCTGCCAGCGGACGATGGGCCCCGCGATCAGCCGGGGGAAGAACGCGAGATACAGGAAGAGCGTGTCCGCCCTCCGGCAGACGCGGGAGGGCTCGCGGTGCACGTCCACAAGATAGGAAATGCCATGGAACGTGAAAAACGAAATGCCGAGCGGCAGCGCGAACGGCTGCGAGAGCGCCGGAAGTCCCAGCGTTTCGAGCACGAATGCAAGATATTTATAAAACCCGAGCAGCGCGAGATTTCCCGCCGCGGCGACGCCGCACCAGAGCTTTGAGCGCTTTTCGTCCTTCGCAATGAGCCGCCCGAAGAGATAGTCCCAGAGGAACACCGCGAGCAGTACAGGAAGCGTGGCGAGGCCGTCGAAGCCGTAGAACACCGCGCTCGCTATTGCAAGAAAAACGTTCTTCGTCCGGCGTCCCGGCATGAGCCGGTAGAGAAGAAACGCCGCGGGGAAAAAGAGAAACAGAAATCCCGCCGTATTGAACGCCACAGCCGCGGCCTCCCTTCTTCGGTGCAAAAATTTGCAGATAGAGATATTATAACGTATTTCTACGCTCAGCGCAAGACGGAGCTTTTCTGCGCGCTGCGGCACCAATTCGACAAATTTACAGTTTCTCCATAGATTTTTCGGGGGATGATGCTATAATGCGAAATACGGAAACAGCCAAACCGTGTTATTATCGGAAAGGAGCACATACAATGAACGAAAACAAAGTGCAGTCCATCGTGGAAAAGGTCAAGGCGCTCGTGCAGCGCGGCAACGTTTCCCGCATCGTCGTGCGGAAGGGGGAACGCATCCTGCTCAACATCCCCGTGAACGTCGGCATCGTCGGCGGCGTTGTGGCCGTCGCCTCCGCCAAGTGGGTGCTGCTCGCAAGCATTCTCGCCACGGTCGGCTTCGGCTGCTGCGTCGAGGTCGTGAAGGAGGACGGCAACGTCGTCAACGTCATGAACGAAGAGGACGCCAAGCGCGTCCGTACCGCCGCGCAGAGCGCGGTCTCTTCCGTGAAGGACGCCGTGCATTTTGAAAAGGTCGTCGATCAGACGACCGAGGCCACCTGGACCATGCCGGAAGAGGAAAAGTCTGAGAAGCCCGAAGTGCACACCGAAGAGCACCACGAAGAATAATTCCGTCATACGCGAAAAAGCACTTGCATCGGCAAGTGCTTTTTTCCTTGCATTTCCCTGAAAATTATGGTATAACATTCCCGCGTGAGTTAGCAGTGTCTAACTCACGCGGGAATGTTATATTAAAAGGATACTCTCATGTTCAGCACACTCAGCAAACAACAGGAAAAACTTTTGCAGATCTCTCCCCTTTTTGACGGCCTGACGCCGGAGCAGATCCACCCGGTGCTGTACTGCCTCCAGGCCGAGGTGCGCCGCGCCGCGCCGCGGCAGATCATCATTCAGCCGCAGGAACGCTCTTCGGGGCTGTTCATCGTTCTCTCCGGCGCGATCGAGCTGGTCCACACGGACGCCGGCGGCCGGAAAAGCACGATGAACATTCTCTATCCGGGAGACTGCCACTGCGAAAACATCGGGCTGCTGGACGCGCTCTCCGCGCAGGTGCAGGTCCTGGCACTGGACGAGGTCACCATGATAAAGCTGGACATCAACCGCATTTTTGCCCCCGACAGCTGTCAGTGTCCCTACAAGCTGGCCGTTGTGGAAAATCTGGTGCGGATCCTCTCCGCGGACAACGATTTTCTAAAGCTGAAGGCCACGCTGTTCAGCCAGAAGAGTCTGCGCAGCAAGCTGCTCATTTATCTCCGGCATCTCGCGCAGAAGCAGAAGACCGACACCGTGTATGTTCCCTTCAACCGCACGAAGTTGGCGGATTTTCTGGCCGCCGACCGCAGCGCTCTCTGCCGGGAGCTCGGTCGGATGCACACGGAAAAGCTCATCGCCGTCCGGGGCAACCGCATCCGCCTGACCCTCGGCAGCGAATCTCTTCTCCCCTGACATCTTAAAAAAACGCCCCGCGGGTACGGCAGCTCTCTGCCGTGTCCGCGGGGTTTTTCCGTCCGTGGGATCAGTTCCGGACGATCATGACCATCATTTTGAACCGGGTGACGGCGGCGACCTTGTGCATCGCGCCGGGGCGGAAAGAGAAGCTCTCGCCCTGATGCACCGTGTGCGGCACGCCCTCGTTGGTGATGACGCCCTCGCCCTCCAGACAAAGCATCATCGCGTCGCCGCCGGCGGCGTGCTCCGGCGTGGCGCAGCCAGCGTCAAAGCTCATAAGCGCCATTTTCATATGCGGATTGTTGACGATATCCGCGTTGACGATCTTTCCCTCCTCGTAGGGGAGCAGATCCTTCAGGGCAAATACTTCGTCCGTTTTGATAAGGTTCATACAAAATCCTTCCTTTGCTTCAATTTCAAGAAATACGCAGGGGGCCTGCGCCAGTACGCGAAACGGCGTCTTCTTCAGGATCAGCAGCGCGCTGCCTTCCGGCAGAATGCGGAGCGACGGCGTTTCGACGCGCATCTCGCCCGAGAGCGACAGATAGAGATACGGATGCGGATAAAACTCCTCGCTGATATCGGTGCCGGCGGCAATCGAAAAGATCGCGGCATGCTCCTCCGGAGACATGAAGAGCGTCTCGGAGATCGTCATGCCCGCACGGGGCGCATGGGTCTCGGCGAAGGTGAAAACCTGTCCGCGCTTCATATCAGTAGTGCCGGTAGGTCTGCGCCGGAGCCGTGAGGATGTTGGCGACGTCCTCGTCGGTCAGCTCCATGCCGTACCACTTCTGGTAATACTCCTTGACCATGGTGTCCATATCGATGTCCGTGAAGAGCTCGGGATAGGCCGTCTTCGCCGACCACCACATCGCAAGCGGCGTATCCGTGCACGGCGGCCACCAGCGGTGCATGCCGAAGGGATACTTGAAGACCTGCTCTTCCTTCACGGCCGTGATGCCGCTCCAGTCGTCCTCGCCCACCGTGTTGTTGTAAATGTCCGCCGGGGTCTTGTCCGAGAACGTCAGAATGAAGATCTTATCGGGGTCCCACTCATAGATCTGCTCCATGTTGACGGAGGAATTGGTGGCGCGCGCCGAGGTTTTCCGCGCCGAGCAGATCCGTCCACCACGCCGCAAAGCTCTTCGCGCCCGCGATCACAAGACCGGAATCGCTGTAGGTGTTGATATAGAGATACTTTTCCACGCTCTCCGTGGGATTGGCTTCGATGCGGCTGCGGATCTCCGCCTCCACTTCCTCGCCGTAGGCAATGATGTCCTGCGCGCTCGAGGTCATCCGGAACGTCTGGGCATAGGTGTCCATCCAGGAGCGGAGCGTTTCGAGCGGGGAGGCGCTGCCGCCTTTATTCGGATGCGTGAGACCCACGGCGGGGATGCCCGCCTGACGGATCGGCTCGGCGTCCGATTCGTTGTGGTAGAACACCACATCGGGGTCGAGCTTTACGAGCTCTTCCATATTCAGCTGGCCGCCAGCATAAAAATCGCTGGAAACACCCATGATCTCCGGGCAGTACTTAGCAAATACCGAGTATTCCACGCCGTTTTTCAGATCCGGCGTAACGCCCACGAGCTTGCTGATATCTCCCCCCATGAACACGGCGTAGACCGTAGCGGCGGGCAGCGGCCCGAGGATCACAACGCGGTCGATCTCGTCGGGCACTTCGGTCTCCTCGCCCTTGAAGTCCACCACGGTATGCGTGCCGGACGACGCCGGCTTCTCCGTCGGAGTCTCGGCAGCCGCTGGCTCTTCCGCCGGAGACTCGGTCACGGCAGGCTCATCGGTTGCCTCGGGCGCAGCGGGCTCTGAGCCGCAGGCCGCGAGCGACAGCACCATCAGCGCCGCCAGAAAAAGGGATAAAATGCGTTTCATTGGATTCCTCCTGAAAAAATTTATTTTAAGTCCTTCGGACCAAAATACGTTTATGCATTGCACAGGGAAATGGCCGTGATAGCCTGATAGTCCATGCCGTCGTACTGCGCATCGACGATATCGACGTTGACCTTGAACACGCGCCCCATGATCTCGCGCGTGATGACCTCCGAGGGCTCGCCGAAATCCGCCGTGCCCTCGCGCGAGAGGACGAGCGCCCGGTCGGAGATGCGCAGCGCGTGGCCGGGATAATGCGTGTTGAAGATGCAGCACAGCCCCTCTTCGCGGGAAAGGCGGCGGATCGTTTCGAGAATGATGAGCTGGTTGCGGAAATCCAGATTGGATTCCGGCTCGTCCAGCACTAGGAGCTTCGGCTCGGCGCTCAGCGCGCGGGCGATCAGCACCATCTGCAGCTCGCCGCCGCTGATCTGGTTGCAGAGCTTGCGGCGCATATGCGCGATGCCAAGCTCCTCCATGGCACGTTCGCACCGCTCGCGGTCCGCCTTTTCCGGCGTTCCGAACGTACCGATGCGGCTGCTGCGCCCCAGCAGGATCATTTCCTCCACCGTAAAAGCGAAGGGGAAGGATTTTGCCTGCGGTACATACGCCATCTCCCGCCAGAGGCGGCCCGGTGCCATGTTCCGGATGTTCTCCCCGTCCAGAAAGCTCCCGCCGGACGTCCACGGCAGCATTCCCATCATGCTGCGCAGCAGCGTCGTCTTGCCGACGCCGTTCGGTCCCAGGACCGCCAGGACCTGGCGGCTCTCTACACAAAACGAGATATTTTTCAGTATGGGAACGGTCTTCTTGTAACCGAAGCAGCCGTTTCTCACTTCAAAGGTCATCGCCAGCTCCCTCCCGTCTTTTTCAAAAGCGCAATGAAAATGGGCGCGCCGATGACCGCCGTAAGAATGGAGATCGGGATCTCCGATTCCGATGCGCTGCGGGCCACCGTATCGAGCAGGAGCATGAACGCCGCGCCGATGCTCGCGCTGGCGGGGATCACGCGCCGGTTGTCGCTGCCGAAGAGCATCCGGCAGGCGTGCGGAACGACAAGCCCGACCCAGCCGACCTGTCCGCACATGGACACGCACGAGGCGATCACCGCCGTGGCCGCGACGATGATCAGCGCGCGGATCTTTTTGAGATCCACGCCGAGAGAGCGCGCCTCATCGTCCGAGAGCGTCAGAACGTTGCACTTCCAGCGAAGCATGATCAGCACGAGCGTACCGGCGAGAATGACCGGCATGCCCAGCCGCAGGCCCTTCCACGTTGTGCCGTTCAGACTGCCGAGCAGCCAGTAGGTGATCTCCGGCAGTTTGTCCTCGGAATCGGCCGTATACTTTATCAGGCTGACGAACGCCTGAAAGAGCGAATTTACCACCATGCCCGCGAGCACGAGCATGATGATGGAGGTCTCCCGGCGGTTCTTTCCGGCTTTGTAAGTGATCAGCAGGGAAACAACGCCGAACCCCATCGCCGTGAGCTGCACCGCCACGAGCCCGCCGTTGAGCATCAGCGCGAGCGCCGCGCCGAAGCATGCGCCGGACGCTACGCCCAGCGTATCCGGGGATACCAGCGGATTCGAGAGCAGCGCCTGCATCCCGGCTCCGGCCACGGACAGCCCGCCGCCTACCAGCAGCCCGAGCAGCACGCGCGGCAGACGCACGCCGATGATGATGCGCTCCTGCGGATCGACCGACGCCGCCGCTACGTATCCGCGCTTCACCACGCGGAAAATGATCTCCAGCGCGTCGCCGAGATGCACGGCGTACCGCCCGACGGACAGGCTGACCGCCGCCGCAGCGAGCGGGACAAAAATGAGCAGTGCCACAAACGGTGTGGCGCGAAGTTTGCGGAGCAAGAGGTTCATCGTTCCTTTCAGTTAGCAATGACTAACCGAAAGGATAACATAAGGCTCCGGGTCTGTCTGTTGCCGGAGCCACAGTCGTTTTATTTCCTTCGGCGCTCTTTTCTGCCGTTAAAAAAGCAAAGGCAGACGGTCTGCATCGTCTGCCTTTGCTTTTTTAATGTATGATCGTTCCGATTACAGCATGGTCTCGTCGTACACCGCTCTCGCGCCGCCGATGAATTTGGGGCGCGTGCGCGCCGCGACGACCATCGCCGCGCCGATCGTATGGTTTTCGAGCCGCACCGGTACGGCGACCTTTTTGAGATGCATCCCGATGAGCGTGAGGCCGATATCGAGCCCGGCGTCCGCCTTGATCTCCTCGAGCGCGACGGGTTCTTTGAGCGCGGCATACACCTGTGTGGCAAGCGAGCCGCCCGCTTTCGGCTGCGGAACAACGTTCACGATCTCCGCGCCCGGCACCGCCGCGCGCTCGGTGATGATGGCGCGGTTCAAGTGCTCGCAGCACTGCACTGCGAGGAAAATCCCGCGGCTTCCCGTCACGTCGAGCAGCGCGCGGGCGATCTCCCCCGCCGTTTCAATGCTGGAGTTCGTGCCGATCTTCGATCCGACGACCTCGCTCGTGGAGCAGCCGACCACAAGGATGCTTCCCCGTTTCAGATGCGCCTTTTCGCATATCTCGGCAGCGGCCGCCGCCGTCTGTTCGTATATTGTCATAACCGTTCTTCTCCTTTATGCCTTTTTGATGACGCGGCTCTTTTCCAGCGCCTTCACGAGCAGCACGCCGAGGATAAGCCCCGCTGCGCCCTGCACGCCGTTGGCCGGAACGTTCACCGCCGACGGCACAAAGCCATACAGACAGCCTTCAAAGAGATAGTAGCCGAGGACCATCCACAGCTCCGCCGCCGCGCCGCTCAAAATGCGCGCCGTCAGACTGCCGGTTTTGGCGCTGAGCGCCTTGAAACCGTAAAACGCGATGAGCGCCATAAGCCCCTTGATGACAAACGTCGCGGGCGCATAGGCGGCAAACCCAGAAAAGAGATCTGCCAATCCCGAACCGAGCCCCGCGGCAAGAAAGCCGTAGCCGGGCGCGAGCAGCCATCCGGCGGCGAGCACCACGCAGTCGCCGAGATTCAGATAACCGTCCATTGGCGAAGGGATCTTGATGACCATCGTCGCCACACACGCGAGCGCGGCAAAAAGCGCCGCCGTTACGATCTGTTTTGTTTTACCGTTCAAAGGAATCGACCTCCCTAAATGCCTTATTTCTGTGCACAGTGTATCGGCAAATCTGGTTATACGCAATTACCAAATAACGATAATTTTATATAACCAGATAGGAAGGCCATTTTTCGTTTCAGCGGATGAGCGCGACGGCGAAGTCGTTCACGTTCGTTCCGGTCGGACCGGTGATGATAAGATCGCCGGTATCGCGCAGCGCGTGGTAGGCGTCGTTATTTCCGAGCACGTCCGCAATGGTCCTCCCCGCCGCGGCAAGGCGGCCGGCCGTACCGCCGTCCACAAGGCCGCCCGCGGCGTCCGTCGGGCCGTCCGTGCCGTCGGAGCCGACGGAGAATACGACGGCGTTGTCCATTCCGGCGATCTCCGCGGCGGCGGCGAGCGCGAGTTCCTGATTGCGTCCGCCCTTGCCGTTTCCGGTGAGCCGGACGACCGTTTCGCCGCCGAGGATAAAGGCCCGCGGCGTATCGGAAGACGCTTTTTCCCGCGCCAGCGCGCCGAGACGCGCGCCTACCTCGCGGGCGACGCCCTGCTCGCAGTCGGTGAGTATTTCCGGTGCATAGCCGAGATCGCGGCAGGCTTTCGCCGCGGCTGCGCACAGCTCACGGACGCTGCCGGTGACGCGCACCGTGACATTGTCCGCCGCTTTCGGCGTCTCCTGCGTAAGGAGCTCACGCGCCGTGCCGCTCAGCCGGAGGGCGTACTTTTCCGCAACGGCAAGCGCGTCCGCGCAGGTGGACGAGTCCGGCGATACCGGGCCCGAGGCGATCATATCCACCGCGTCGCCGACGATGTCGCTCAATATCACGGCGAACACGTGCGCCGGGGCGCAGTGCTGTGCAAAGCGCCCGCCCTTCACCGCTGAGAGGCGCTTGCGGATCGTGTTGATCTCCACGATGTCTGCGCCGCAGGCTAAAAGCTGCGCGGTGATGTCCTGCAATTCCGCGCCCGGAACGAGCGGGCTTTCAAAAAGCGCGCTGCCCCCGCCGGAGAGAAGGAACAAAACCGTGTCGTCCGGCGCAAGATCTTCGGTGAGCGCGAGCGCCTCGCGCGCGGCGGAAAACGAGTTTTCGTCCGGCACGGGGTGGCCCGCCTCATGGCAGATGATGTCGGAGATAGAGCCCTGCACATGGCCGTATTTTGTGATGACGATGCCGGTATCGATCCGCCCGCCAAGCGCCGACGCTGCCGCCGACGCCATGCGCCACGCCGCCTTTCCCACGGCGACGAGGATCACGCGCCCCGGAAAGCTCTGTCCGGCGAGCGCGCGCCGGACGGCCTCGTCCGGCAGCACGGCTTCAATGGCGCGGGTATAGATATATTTCGCGTCCTCGCGCAGCGTACCCATGAGCCGATCACATCCTTTGGAAGTACTTTTGCAAAGAGTATAGCGCCATTTTCCCCGTATGTAAACAAATCCGGCCGCAAAAATGTGCGTTGACAAAATTCGCCGCAGGGCATAGAGTGGATTTGATCAAATATCACCCCATAAGGAGGACATGCACTTGAAGCTCAACGCCAGAAAAGACGTACCGGTTCGCGAGACATGGGATCTCTCGCTGATCTTTGCGGCAGAGGCCGATTTTGAAGCGGCGGTCGAAAAGACGAAAACGCTTGCCGGCACGCTGGAGAAAACGTATAAAAACGCCCTCACCACGCCGGAGAGCATCGCCGAATGCCTTGCGCTCTATGAGGAACTGGAAATACTGCTCTACCAGACGACGAGCTACACGAGTCTCGCCGTTTCCGTGGACTATACCGACACCGAGGCGCAGAAAAAGGACGCGAAAATGTCCGCGCTCGCCGCCGAGATCGGAAGCCGCCTTTCCTTCATCGAAAGTGAGATCGCCGACGCGCCCGAAGAGCTCATCCGCGCCGCCATGGACAAGACCGAGCGCGCGAAGCACTATCTTGCGGAGATCCTCCGCGAGAAGCCGCACCGTCTCGGTGCCGAGACCGAAAAGGTGCTCGCCGCGCTCAGCCCGGTGTTCAACGCGCCCTACGACATTTACCACATGACCAAGCTCGCCGACATGAAGTTCGGCTCCTTCACCGTGAACGGCAAGGAATATCCGCTCGGCTACTCGCTCTTCGAGGACGAGTATGAGTACGAAGCCGACACGGACGTGCGCCGCGCGGCGTTCCGCGCGTTCTCCGATAAGCTCCGGGAATATGAGAACACGACCGCCGCCACCTACAACACCTATCTCACGCAGCAGCGCATTATGGCCCACCAGCGCGGCTTTGCCGACATGTTTGAAGCCGACCTCTTCACCGACCACGTCACGCGCGAGATGTATGACCGGCAGATCGATCTCATTACCGAAAAGCTCGCGCCCGCGATGCGCAAGTACGCCCGCCTCGTCGGGAAGATGAACAAGCTCGACCGCGTGACCTTCGCCGATCTCAAGCTCCCGCTCGACGCGGAGTTTGACCCGCGCGTCACGATCGAGGAATCGCGCGAATACGTCCGCAGCGCGCTCTCCGTTCTCGGGCAGGACTATGCCGACATGGTGGACGAGGCGTATGACAAGCGCTGGATCGACTTTGCCCGCAACGTCGGCAAGGAGACGGGCGGCTTCTGCTCTTCGCCCTACGGCTGCAATTCCTACATTCTGCTCAGTTGGAACAACCGCATGGCGGACGTGTTCACGATCGCGCACGAGCTCGGCCACGCCGGACACTTCCGGCTGTGCAACGGCGCGCAGTCGCTCTTCGATACGAACGTCTCCGGCTATCTCATCGAAGCGCCCTCCACGATGAACGAACTTCTGCTCGCGCAGGATCTTCTGCGAAAGAACACCGACAAGCGCTTCCGCCGCTGGGTGCTCTCCTCGCTCATCGGGCATACCTACTACCACAACTTCGTCACGCACCTGCGCGAGGCATGGTACCAGCGCGAGGCGATGAACATCATCGAGCAGGGCGGCGCGGTGAACGCCGAAACGCTCTCCGGCATTTTCCGGAAAAATCTCGAAACGTTCTGGGGCGATGCCGTGGAGCTGACCGAGGGCTGCGAACTCACTTGGATGCGCCAGCCGCATTATTACATGGGGCTCTATTCCTACACCTACAGCGCCGGTCTCACGCTCGCAACGCAGGCCGCGCTCAACATTGCCGCCGAGGGTGAGAGCGCCGTGGCGCGCTGGCGCGCGATGCTCGAAGCCGGCAGCACGCGCGATCCGCTCGGTCTCGCCGCCATTGCGGGCATCGACCTATCCACGCCGGACGCGCTTGAGCACACGATCGCCTACATCTCCGGCGTCATCGACGAGATCGCCGCCCTGACCGAGGAGATCGACGGCATCACGCTGGATTGAAAACTCTTCTCAAAACAGGCATAACAGCATCGTCGGGCAGCACCTTCACAGGAGCTGCCCGCACTTTTCATTTTCCCCCCCTCAATGCAGACGTCCGCTTGCGCGAGGGAAAATCTTATTCGGTTTTCCTTGCATTTCGGCGGATGCTATGCTATCCTGCAAATGGCGCTTTTCAAGAGTGCTAAGGACACTGCACAACGGCAGGCGGTTGGCTCACACCATCCCGAAAGGGGGGGTGAAGCGTATGCCTATTACGATTACTTTTTACATACACGATCACGATAACCGTAAAAAGCAAAAACCGCCACTCGGCCAAGTGACGGTCTTTCGTAGCTTTGCTATGAACTGTTAATGTCGGGGCTAACCGCTTGTCGCAGCGCCCTTTTACGTACTTAATTATATCGCCCGCTCCGCACCATGTCAAGCGGTTTCGTCTTCCTGCTTACGCGCATGAGATTGCAGGGTCTCCCGCTCACACTTAAATACGGGATACAGTGAAAAACAGACGCCTTTTGCTTTCACAAAAGGCGTCTGTTTTTGGCGGAGAAGCCGGGATTTGAACCCGGGCTCGGCTCATCACCGACTACTCCCTTAGCAGGGGAGCCCCTTCGGCCACTTGGGTACTTCTCCAGACCGCTTGCGTATCATACCACAACGAATACGGCATTGTCAATGCAAAAAATCAGTCCAGCGCCGACTTTACGGCGGAAAGTACGTCCGCGGCGACCTCTTCGGGCGTGCGGGCGGCGTTCACGACGCAGATCTTGTCCCGATGCTCCAGCCGCCGGAAGATCTCATAATACCGCCGGCGCACGGCGAGCAGGGAGTTTTCGTTCTCGTAGATCTCGCGGTAAGACCGTCCCTGCTCCATGCGGCGCAGACATTCCTCGTCGTCCAAATCAAGAAAAACGCAGAGATCGGGCTTTCGGATCTCCGGGCAGTCGATATTGATATGGAACACCCACTCCGGGTCGGTCACGGTGCCCTGGTAGGCGAGCGAGGAATAGTAATACCGGTCGCAGAGGACGATCCGCCCCTCCGAGAGGAGCTTTCCGATGCCGTTGACGGGATTTACGTTATGCGCCACGCGGTCGGCCATGAAGAGCGCGGCGATCTCCGCGCCGGTGCGCGGCGTGAAGCCGGAGAGCGCGTCGCGCGCGAGGCCGCCGGTCGTGCTCGCCGTTGGCTCCGCGGTCTCCGCCACGGCGTAGCCGAGAGCGCGCAGATTCTTTGCAAGCGCCGTCATCTGCGTGGTTTTTCCCGAGCCGTCCAGCCCTTCGATGACGATGAATTTTCCGTTCATGGCAGTTCCTCCCGCCGCAAGGCGCGATTTGTTCGCAGATATTATAGCAAATCTCTTTTCTTGCGGCAAGAAAAATGATATAATATATTTTGTATTATTGTCTTTACGGAGCGAATGCATGACAGAAGCCGCTTTTTTACAATATACGGGGTATGTGCTCGCGTTTTTTGCCGTGTGGATCGTGGCGCGCTGCGCGCGCTCGATGCTGAGCGAAAAGTACGTGCCGGAGGTCTGGGGGTATCTGGAGCTGCCGGACGGCTCGTCGCGCGCGATCGAGCATTGGGAGTGCATCCTCGGCCGGGCGAAGGCCTCGGACATCGTGCTCACCGGCGAGGGGATCGAGCGCAGCCATGCCGCCATTCAACGCTCCGGCGCGGGCGAGTGGACGCTCTCCGCGCTCGACGGCGGCAAGGGCGTCTGGCTGAACGGCGAGACCGTCACGGGCGACGCGCCGCTCCATGGCGGGGATACGATCCGGCTCGGCGAAATGGAGCTGCACTTTCTCGCGCTGGACGATGCGCAGCGCGCCACATTGCAGCGCAAGCGCCCCGTGACCGGGCGCAAGGTGCAACCGGCGGTGACGCTTCTTCTGCTCGTGTGCTTTCAGCTCGTGTTGCTCTTCCAGTTTTTCTTCACGACGCACGGCGCGGCGCTCATTTACGTTATACTCTCGTTCGGGCTGCTCATTGCGATGGAATGGTTCTGCTATTTTGTGATGCGCAGCATTTCCGTGCGCGGATTTGAGCCGGAGACGATCGCGTTTTTCCTCACGAGCGTCGGCTTTTCCGTCGCCGGGTCCTCCGCGCCGGAGAGCATGGGGCGGCAGTGCCTTTTGTTTCTCGCGGCGCTCGCGCTCTTCTTTGCGCTCGGCGTCTGGCTGCGCGATCTGCACCGGGTGCGCGCGATGCGCTGGCCGATGGCGTTCGCTGCGCTCGGCTTTCTCGCGCTCAATCTGCTGCTGAGCGAAACGATCTGGGGCGCGAAGAACTGGCTGAGCATCGCCGGGCAGACGCTCCAGCCCTCAGAATTTGTCAAGATCGCTTACGTCTACGCGGGCGCGGCGACGCTCGACCGCCTGTTCCGGCGGCGCAACCTTATTCTGTTCATCGCCTTCTCTGCCGTATGCGTGGGCGCGCTGGCGCTCATGGGCGATTTCGGCACGGCGCTCGTTTTCTTCGTATGCTTTCTCGTTATATCCTTCATGCGCTCGGGGAGCTTTGCCACGCTTTTTCTCGCCATTGGCGGCGCAGCGCTCGCCGTGATGCTCGTTCTGACCGTAAAGCCGTATGTGGCGCAGCGGTTCGCCACCTGGGGCCATGCGTGGGAGGATCCTCTGAACACCGGCTTTCAGCAGGTGCGCACCATGTCTGCGACCGCCGCGGGCGGTCTCTTTGGCCGCGGCGCGGGGGCGGGCTGGCTCAAAAACATATTCGCCGCGAACACCGACATGGTGTTCGGCGTCGTGTGCGAGGAGCTGGGGCTCATTGTCGCGCTCTGCTGCGTGCTCTCGCTGCTGCTGCTCGCGGTGTTCTCCGTACGCAGCGCGGCGGCGGGGCGCTCTTCCTATTACGTCATCGCCTCGTGCGCCACGGTCACGATCTTCATGGCGCAGCTCGCGCTCAATGTGTTCGGCTCGCTCGACCTGCTGCCGTTTACGGGCGTGACGTTCCCGTTCGTATCGAAAGGCGGGTCGAGCCTCATCTCCTGCTGGGGCATGCTTGCGTATATCAAGGCCGGAGACACACGCTCCGGCGGCAGCTTTGCGCTGCGCACGAGCTTTGAGAACGCCCGCCGCGGCAAAAAGAAAAAGGAGGCGGTGAAATGAAGCGCATTGAACACCGCTCCGCCATTGCGCTGCTGCTTGCGGCAGCGCTGCTGCTCGGCATGGGCTTTTTCGTCGTCCGGCTTGCACTCTATGGCGGCGACTGGGCGTCCTACAGCGCCAACCGGCACATTTACCAAAACGGCGTGCTCAAAAGCAGCACGTTGACCGACCGCAACGGCGTGATCCTCGCGCAGACCGAAAACGGCGTGGGACGCTATGCGGACGATCCCACCGTGCGGCTCTCTTCCGTTCACGCCGTCGGCGACTACCGCGGATACATCAGCGGCGCGATCTCCGCATTTGCCGATGAACTTGCGGGCTACTCGTTTGTTTACGGCACGCCCGGCGGCGGCACGACCGTTGCGCTCTCGCTCGACACAAGATTGCAGACCGCCGCGTGGGACGCGCTCGCGGGACGCCGCGGCGCGGTGCTCGTGATGAACTACGAGACCGGCGAAATATTGACCATGGTCTCCTCCCCTTCCTACGATCCGAACGGCGAGGCCGACATGAGCATCGACGGTCTTTTCATCAACCGCTGCACGCTCGGCACTTTCACGCCGGGCTCGGTCTTCAAGCTCGTGACGCTCATCGCCGCGGCGGAAAATCTCCCCGATCTCACCGAACAGACGTTCGCCTGCGATCAATATCTCGATCTCCCCGGCGGGACGGTCGTATGCACGGGCTGGCACGGCCCGCAGACGATCGAGCAGGCACTCGCAAACTCCTGCAACTGCGCATTCGGAGAGCTGGCGCTCGAACTCGGCAGCGAAACGATCGTGAAAACTGCGCAGAGGCTCGGCGTGGCCGGGTCTCTCACGCTTGACGGCGCGGCCACGGCCTCCGGCAAGATCGAGACCGCGGAGCCGGGCAGCAGCGACGAGGCGTGGCTCGGCATCGGGCAGTATACCGATCTTGTGACGCCGTATTCGATGCTGCGGCTGTGCGCCGCCATTGCAAACGGCGGCACCGCCGTTACGCCGACGCTCGCCTATGGCGGCGTGGGCGGCGGCGCGGTGCTCATGGACGCGGAGACGGCAGAATATACCGGCGAGTGCATGAGCTACGACGTGGCCTACGGCTACGGCCGCGACCGGTTCCCGGGGCTCGATCTCTGCGCCAAGAGCGGCACGGCGGAGGTCGGCGACGGCACGACGCACGCCTGGTTCGTCGGGTATCTGCGCACCGGCGCGCCGGTGGCGTTTGCGGTGATGCTCGAGCACGGCGGCGGAGGGCTTCTGCAGGCCGGGGGCGTCGCCAATTCCGTATTACAGACTGTAATGGAGTATTATTCCAATGATTGACATTTCCGTCCGGGACCTCACGAAAGCGTTTGAGGTCAACAACAACATTCTCGACGGGCTGACGTTTCAAGTGCAGCACGGCGAGCGCGTTGGCATTCTCGGTCGCAACGGTACAGGGAAAACGACGCTTTTCCGACTGATGGTCGGTGAGCTCACTGAGGACAAGGGCGAGATCGACATTGCCCGCGGCAAGCGGCTGGGCCTTGTTTCGCAGATCCCGCACTATCCGGCAGGGTATACCGTGGAGGATGTGCTCGCCACCGCCGAGGAACGGCTCAACGCGATGCAATCGCGGATGCGAAAGCTCGAAGAGCTTATGGCGGTATCGGATGACCGCGCGCTGCTCTCGGAATACGACGAGCTTCTCTCGCGCTTTGAAACGCTCGGCGGGTATGACGCCGAGGTACGCCGCAGCAAGGTCGCCAACGGTCTCGACATTCCGCCCGCCATGCGCGATCAGCTTTTCGACTCGCTCTCCGGCGGGGAGAAAACGCGCGTCAACCTGGCGCGCCTCATTCTGGAGGACACCGACATCCTCCTGCTCGACGAGCCGACAAACCATCTCGACATGCACGCGACCGAGTGGCTGGAGGATTATCTGCTCCACTTCAAGGGGACGGTGCTCGCCATATCACACGACCGCTGGTTTCTCGATAAAATCGCGCAGCGCATCATTGAGATCGTCAACGGCAAGGCGGAGTTTTATAACGGCAACTATACGTTCTATGCCGAGGAAAAGCAGCGCCGGTATGAGGAACTGCGCAAGCAATACGAAAAAAATCAGAAGGAGATCGCGCACCTCCAGAAGGCGGCGGACGATCTTCACCTGTGGGCGTTCATGGGCGCGGACAAGCTGCACAAGCGCGCGTTCTCCATGGAAAAGCGCATCGCGCGGCTCCAGACCGCCGAAAAACCGCGCGAGGACAAAAAGCTCTCCGTCCGCTTCCGGCAGAAGGAATTTTTCGGCGACGAGGTCCTTGTGCTTGAGGACGTAGCGAAGTCCTACGGCGAGAAGAAGCTCTTCTCCGGCATCGACGAGCTCATCGAGCCGGGCGAGCGCATCGCGCTCATCGGCGACAACGGCACGGGAAAGTCCACCCTGCTCCGCTGTATCACCGGCGAGGAAACGCCGGACCGCGGCTGGATCCATCTCGGCCCCGCGGTCAAGAGCGCGTACCTGCCGCAGCTCGTGCGCTTTGACGATCCCTCGCGCGACATGGTGGACACGATGCTCTGGGAGGCGAAGTGCGATCCGCAGACGGCGCGAAACCGTCTCGCGGCGTTCGGCTTCCGGGGCGAGGACGTGTTCAAGACCGTTTCGGTGCTCTCCGGCGGCGAGCAGAGCCGTCTGCGGCTGTGCATCCTCATGCGGGACGATATAAACTTCCTCATGCTCGACGAGCCGACGAACCATCTCGATCTTCTCTCGCGCGAGTGGATGGAGGACGCGCTCATGGACTACAGCGAGGCGCTGCTTTTCGTGAGCCACGACCGCTGGTTCATTGAGAAATTCGCCACGCGCATCTGGTGTCTGCACGACGGGCAGATCGAGGATTACCGCGGCGGCTTTGCCGAATGGCGCGAATATAAGGCGCGGCAGGAAGCGCTCCAGCCGCCGGCAAAGACCGCGAAGAGCGCCGCGCGCGAGGAAAAGCCGAAGAAAAAGACCGAGCCGAACCGCGACCGCCGCCGCCAGAAGATCGAGCGCGACATTGAGCGCGCCGAGGCGTCGCTGCGCGACATCGAAGCCGAAATGGTGAAAAACGCCTCGGATTACCAGAAGCTGCTCGAGCTCGGCACGCAGAAGGACGCCGCCGAGGAATCGCTTGAAGCGCTTTACGCCGAGTGGGAAACGCTCGCGGAATAATTTTTACGAAGGGAGAGAAGAATGTGCCGGAGCTGTCCACGGATATCCGTTACATAAAAGGCGTCGGCGAGCAGAGAGCGAAGGCGCTCGCGCGTCTCGGCGTGCGCACGCTCGGCGATCTTCTCAACTATTTCCCGCGTGCCTATGAGGACCGCACCGCCGTGCGGCCCATTGCCGAGCTTGCCGTGGACGAGACGGCGTGCGTGCGCGCCATGGTCGCAACAGAGCCGCGTCTCACGCGCATCCGGCGCGGGCTCGATCTCGTGAAGCTGCGCATCGTGGACGAGAGCGGCAGCGCGGACGTGACGTTCTTTAACCAGAGCTACGTCCGCGACCAGCTTGTCCCGGGCGAAAGCTATGTTTTTTACGGCAAGGCGGGCGGGAATCTGCTGCGCAAAACGCTCACAAACCCCGTTTTTGAGCGCGAGGACCGCGCAGGCGTCGTCACGGGGCGGATATTGCCGCTCTACCGGCTGACGCACGGGATATCGAACAAGCTCGTCGTGAGCGCTGTGGAATGTGCACTCGACGAGTGCGGCGATATGCTGCCGGAGCTTCTGCCCGCAGAGATCACCGGACAGTACGCACTGCCGAAGGTCGGCTTTGCGTATCGGAATGTGCATTTTCCGCCGGACTGGGAAACGCTGGCGCTGGCGCGGCGGCGGCTGACGTTTGAAGAATTTTTCGTGCTCTCCTGCGCCACGCAGCGGCTGCGCGCGCAGCGCGAGAGCGTGCCTGGCGAACGCATACCAACGCCGGATGTTAAAGTGTTTTACGCCTCTCTCCCCTTTTCGCCGACGGATGCGCAGCGGCGCGCCGTGGACGAGGCGCTGCATGATATGGCGTCCGGCAAGCGGATGTCGCGTCTTTTGCAGGGCGACGTCGGCAGCGGCAAAACGCTTGTCGCGGCGGCGCTTTTGTGGGCGGCGCAGCGGGCCGGATACCAGAGCGCTTTCATGGCGCCGACGGAAATTCTGGCGCAGCAGCATTGGAAAACCTTACAGGGCTTTCTCGCGCCGTTTGGCATCCGCGTGTGTCTTCTGACCGGCTCGATGAAGGCAAAAGAAAAAAGCGCGGTCAAAGCCGCGCTGGAAGATGGCGTGTGCGATGTTGCCGTCGGCACGCACGCCCTGCTCACGGAGGATGTACGCTTTCAAAATCTCGGCCTTGCCGTCACGGACGAGCAGCACCGTTTCGGCGTGGAGCAGCGCGGCGCGCTCGGCGAAAAAGGCGCGCAGCCGCATATTCTCGTCATGTCCGCCACGCCCATCCCGCGCACGCTCGCGCTGATGATCTACGGTGATCTGGACGTATCCGTGCTCGACGAACTGCCGCCGGGGCGCGAGAAGGTGGACACCTTCGCCGTAACGGAGAGTTATCGGCCACGGCTGAACGGCTTCATCCGAAAGCAGGTCGAAGAAGGGCACCAGGTGTTTATTGTCTGTCCGAAGGTCGAGGACAACGAAGAGAGCGAGAGCAAGCTCAAGTCGGCCGCAGAGCACGCGGAGGAGCTGCAAAAGCTCTTCCCTGATCTTACCGTCGCGTGCGTCCACGGGCGGATGAAGCCGAAGGAAAAGGATGCGGTCATGGCCGCCTTTGCCGCCGGGGAAACGGACATTCTTGTCTCCACCACGGTCGTAGAGGTCGGCGTAGACGTGCCGAACGCCACGCTCATGGTCGTGGAAAACGCCGAGCGGTTTGGGCTCTCGCAGCTCCACCAGCTGCGCGGCCGCGTCGGGCGCGGCAAGGCGAAGAGCTACTGCGTGCTTGTCTCCAACATGCCGACGGACGAATCCAAAGAACGGCTGCGCGTTCTCACGCGCACGAACAACGGCTTTGAGATCGCGCAGGCTGATCTGGAGCTGCGCGGCCCCGGCGACTTTTTCGGCTCGCGCCAGCACGGTCTTCCGGAAATGCACGTCAAGGATCTTCTCGGCAGCATGGACATGCTGCACGAGGCGCAGTCCGCCGCCGAAGCGCTCTGCCGGAAAAACCCGGCGCTCGCGGGCGACGAGCTCGCCCCGCTCCGAAACCGCATCGCCGAGCTTTTCACCGCCAACGAAGGAACATGGAATTAAACCCTATATAAGAGAAATAGAAGGAGGAATCACCATGTACTGCCGATTCTGCGGAAAACAGATCCCCGACCACGCGAAATTCTGTCCCGAGTGCGGCGCCGATCTCGCCCCCGCGCCCTCCGCCGCGCCGCCGGAAAACACGCCGTCCCTCCCCGCCGCGCCGGTGGTTCCGGTCGAACCGGTCAGGCCGCCGCAGGGTACGCCCGATCCCACCGCCGCGAGCGGCGTCATTGCAGCGCCTAAGCGCGGCATGAAGTGGTTCAAGTTTATCATCTATTTTCAGCTGTGGGCCAGTATGCTCGTCAATCTGGTAACAGCCGGAAAGTACTTCACCGGCGCGTATTACGAGGGAAACGCCGAAATGGTCTACCGCTTCTTCCCCGCGCTCCAGCCGCTGGATATCGTTATAGGTGTTATATGCCTTGCGCTCGCCGTGTATGCGGTGGTCGTGCAGAGAGCGCTGGCAAAGTTCCGCGCCAAAGGCCCGATGATGTATTATCTGATGTACATCGTCGATACCGCCGTAACGGTACTCTATCTCATCATCGGAAGCATCATTATCGGCCAGTCGGCCTTTAGCGCCGAAGTCATCGGAAGCCTTGCCGGTTCACTCGTCATGCTCTTTGTCAATATTCCGTACTTCAACAACCGCAAGCATCTTTTTGTGAATCCGTGACCGTATAAAAATGGCTCCCTCGCCCGAGGGAGCCGTTTTGTACTCATTATGTTACATCCACGCGCTGTGGGAGACGAGATATAGATAGGCATCCACCAGCTCGTCCACGCTCGCGGCACGGGGGCTTTCCAGCCAGTGCTTCACCGTGGACACAAGGCAGATGGCGTTGAAGCGCGCCACCGTCTTTTCCGAAAGCAACCCCGCATGTCCCGCGGCGGGCGTGAGCGCGGCGTTTTCCAGCAGAAGGCGCTGCACCGCGTCGGCGAACGAATCCTCAAAGCCGTTCTGCCCCGTGACGGTGAATGCCTTGCGGTAAAAGGCGGCGTCCTCCACGAGCCCGGCAAAGATCGTGCGCAGCGCGCAGACCCCGTCGCCGCGGCGCAGCGGCTCGCCCGCCGGGGCGATCACATCCGTTTCCACGATCCACGCGAGCAGATCGTACTTGTCCTGAAAGTGGTTATAAAACGACGGGCGGCGGATACCGGTCTCGTTCGTTATCATCATAATGGAGATCTTTTCAAAGGGATATCGCAGCATCAGCGCCTTAAAGCCGTCGGCGATCAGGCGCTTGGTCATATCCTTGCGGCTGTCCATATGTGTCTCCTTTTCACACAAACGAGCGGATCAGAACATCCACGCCGGTCACAAGAAACAGCGCCCCGCCGATCCAGTACGCGGTGTTTTTCTGGGAATACCCGAAATGATAGCCCACCGACACGCCGCCGAGCGCGCACACCGCCGTCACACCGAAGAGCGTGGCGAGACAGGAGAGCCAATGCGCGTCGAGAAAGCGGGAGCTGACGCCCGCGAGCAGCGAGTCGAGACTCGTGAGGACCGCGGTGCCGACGACCTTCTTGTAGGTGATCTCGGAGCGGTGCTCAAAGACGGCCTTTTTTCGGACGGCCTTGACGATCAGATACGCACCGAGCACGAAGAAGATGAGCGCGCCAAGAACATGCCACAGCCCCTGCGCCACAGTGTAGTAGGAAGCGAAGCGCGGCAGCATGCCGAGAAGCCGCCCGATCTCCATCGCCGCAACCTGCGCCGCACAGAAGATCAGACAGTACACAGCGATGCGGCGGCGGCGAAGCTCGCCAAGCACCGCCCCCTGGCACACGGCGGCGCCGAACACGTCCAGCGATATGCCCAGACAGAAAACCAGAATTTCCCAATATCTCATAGATCGTCACCTCTGTTTTTGCTGGGTTCTATTATACCGGAAATTCCGCCGGAGGAAAGATACAAATATCAGAAAGTGTCAAACGCGCCGAATCGAAAGATCCGGCGCATTTACCGTATAGGAAACGGATAATCAGGCGTCGGCGGTCTCTCGGCGGGACGTCACGGCGCGCAGCACAAAGAGCGTGGCGACCGTCAGCGCGGCGCCGATGGCATGGCAGACGTACACGTTCTGCACGAATCCGGCGATGACGTAGCTCACGAACGAGATCGCAGCAACGGTGAGAACGTAGGGGATCTGCGTGGAGACGTGGTTGAGATGGTCGCATTGCGCGCCGGCGGAAGCCATGATCGTCGTATCGGAGACCGCCGCCGCCCACGAGGAGATCGGCGCGATCATGCATACGGGCGCGGCGGTCGCGTCGATGAGATAGGCGAGCTTGGCGCGGGAGATGCGGCGGCCGTCCGTCACGGGACGCATAACGCTGCCGACGGTAAGGCAGTTGAAATAGTCGTCCACGAAGATCAGCACACCGAGAAGGAACGTGGCGAGCATCGCGCCGATGCGGGTGTGCACGTGCTTTTCCGCCCAGCGCCCGAACGCCGCCGAACCTCCGGCGCGGTTCATGAGCGCAACGAGGATGCCGAGCAGGATAAGGAACAGGAAAATGCCGACGTTCCAGGCGTCCGCCACACCGGCGATGAAGCCGTCGTTGATGATAACGTCCAGCGTCTTTACCGGCGCAAACCCGGCGACGAGCGCCGCGCCCACAACGATGCCGAGGAAGAGAGAAGAATAGACCTCCTTGGTGATCAGCGCCAGAGCGATGGCGACGACCGGCGGCAGCAGCGACCAGATGGTAGCGTAGAACATGAAAAAACTCCCGTGCATGCAAAAAACCGTGATCCCCGGTGGAAGGATCACGGCTGTGCATACAAAATCAGTAATATAAAAAATAATACTAAATTCGCAGCAATGACAGCTCTCCACCGAAGTGACAGTCCGCGGAATGTTCTCCCGCGTCCCAGGTATCCACCGCCAGACAGCGGTGAGACCCTTCGGCGATCGCCCCTTTCCGCTCCCCCCGGTGTCTGCCGGGCAACGGGAACGTACTGATGTTGATCGCGCCTCTATCATTGAATTTCTGTAAAAGTATACCGCGCGGAAGGAAAAAGTCAAGCATAAACCTCCATCCGCGCGAAAAAACTTACACTTGGGAAGTTTCTCCCCCCTGCTCGGTCTCCCGCCGCCGGATGTCGCGCGAGACGCGCACGGCGATCGGCACGGCAAGCAGCATCACGAGCATATCCGCCGCGCCCTGCACCGACGCAATGCCCCACACGCCCCAGAGCCGGATCATAATGGGAAGTATCGGGAAGAAGCAGATGCCCTGCCGCGCAAGTCCCAGCAGCAGCGACGGCAGCGCCCGCCCGATGCCGGAGCAGAGCATGTTCACAATGATGCCGAAGCCGTGGAACGGCATGGCGAGACATTGGATGCGCAGCGAGAACACACCGATGCGCACGAGCTCGGCATCGTCCTCCGTAAAGAGCAGCAGAATAGGCCGGGCGAAGATCCCGACAACGAGCGCCACAACGGAAATGCCGGCGACGCACGCGATCATGGAAAAGCGGAACGATTCCCGCACGCGGTCAAACCGCTTTGCGCCCCACGAGAAGCCCGCCACGGGCTGAAAGCCTTGACCAAAGCCGAGACAGGCGCTCGTCATAAACATGGTGATGCGGTTGGCAACATTGATCGCCGCAAGAGCGCTCGTGCCGTAGCCCACGGCGATGCGGTTGAGCAGTATCCCGGCGAGCGTGCCGAGACCGTTGCGGAAAAAGCTCGCGCTGCCCATGGCGCAGACCTCTTTGGCGTCGCTCCAGCGCGGACGGAACTGCCGGAAGCGGATCGTGAGCAGCGTCTTTTTGCGGAAATACGGCGTCATAAGGATGCACCAGCTGACGACCTTGGAAATGGCCGTTGCAGCGCTCGCGCCCGCGACACCCCAGCCGAACGTGAAGATGAAGAGCGGGTCGAGCCCCACGTTGAGCACCGCGCCCGCCACCATGCCGATCATGGAAAAAACGGCGCTGCCCTCGGCGCGCAGGCATTGGTTGAGAACAAAGCTCGTCGCCATAAACGGCGCGGCGAGCAGGATATACCGGCAGTACTGCTCCGAATACGGGAGGATCTCCTCGTTCGCGCCGAGAAGGAGCAGCATCTCGTCCTGATACACGAAGCCGAGGATGAGCACGAGCGTCCCAAGCGCGAGCGCGAGGAAGAAGCAGGTCGAGAGCACCTCGCGGGCGCGCTCGTCCTGCTTCGCGCCGAGCAGACGCGATGTAAGGCTCGCCGCACCCACGGCGAGGAGCGAGCCCGCCATCATAATGATGAGATCGATCGACCCATTCACGCCGACCGCGCCCGCGGCGTCCGTGCCGAGTTGACTTACGAAGAGCGTGTCGGCAAGGTTATAGGCGCTCGTAACGAGCATTCCCGCAATGGAGGGCAGCGCCATTTTCGGCACGAGCCGGGGAATGGGCGTATTGAGCATGAAATCCCGTTTTTCGTTGGGGTCGCGGAACTGGGGCATGGGCGGTATGCGTCCTTTCTTTTGTGTTCCGGTGCGGGCCGGGAACGCGGTCAGTACGAGTATTTTCCGCCGCCGATGAACTCGCGCAGGAGCGAGTCCTTTGCGAGAAGGTCGGGCGATACGTCCTCAAAGCGCTCGAACGCCGGAAGGATGCTCTGCAGCTCGCTGTAGCGCGGCGTGTCGGCGGGCATGGCGTTGAAAAGCTCGGTGGCGGTGTTGTTGAGCACCGGCACCTCATAGGCGAACGACGAGTCGAACTGGAGGTTCGCCTTATCCTTGAAGGGCGAGATATACAGCTTCTCGCCGCGGCGGATGTTGGCCCAGTGCGCGAGCGTTTGCTGCGCGGCGGTGCCGCGGAAGAGATAGTCGCGCACGGTGCGGCGCATGAGGCGCATCCACGTGCCCTTGAATACGACCGCGCCGTTATCGTCGAGAATGTTGCTGCGTGCGCTGATATAGAGCTTGAAAGCCTCGGGATGCACGAGCGTGATCGAGTCGTTGAGCGCATGGATGCCCTCGAACACGGCGACCTCGTTTTTCTTCAGGCGCAGCGAAGCGCTCGGCTCCAGATCGCGGCACTGGTGCACAAAGTCGTAGCGCGGCACGAGGATGCGTCCGCCCTCGGAGAGGACGGAAAAGTGCTCGTTCAAAAGCTCCATATCCATGCACAGGGGCGATTCGAGATCGTATTTCCCCTCGGGCGTGCGCGGCGTCGTCTCCGGAGAGACAGTCTTGAAATAGTTGTCCATGGAGATGCTGTGCGTGCGCACGCCGCGCCGCTCAAGCACCTCGCACACCTTCAGCGCAGTCGTCGTCTTGCCGCTGCCGGAGGGACCGGAGAGCAGAACGATCGGGCTTTTTCCCATGTTCTCCATGATGCGGTCGGCGGCAAGCTCCAGCCGGCCGGCGTAAACGCGGTCGCACTCGGCGATGAACCCGGCGGCGTCGGCACGGCACCGGGCATTGATCTCGGAAAGATAGTAGGCCATATCAGTTTTTCCCTTTCGACGCGAAATTATAAAAGCGGACGATCCCGTCCTTCTCGGCGCACGTCTGCGCGATGCGGTCCATGTATTCGCGCGGGTACTTCGGCGCCATGAGGCGCTTTACGACGCCGCCGGGCGCCGTGAGCTTCGTAGAGCCGCCCGCGCCCACGGCGAGAATGCCGCAAAGCTCCTCCATAATGCATATGTTGTAAAGATTTTCGTATCCCGGTTTCGTCCAGCCGACATTTTCAAAGCTGCCGGACATGAACTTCTGCCGGTAGAGATAGTACGGCGCGTACCCAGCCGCTTCGAGCTTTTCGCGCGCGTCGCCGAGCATTTCGCCGACGGCCTTCCCGTCCGGCAGCGCCGTGCCCTCGGTGAGAAAGCGCGAGCCTTTTTTGAGCGCGAGCGTGTGCACCGTGATGTTCTCGGCCCCCAGCGCGATCACCTCGCGCACCGTTTCGGCAAAGGTCTCCGGCGTGTCGCCGGGCAGTCCCGCGATGAGATCCATATTGAAAGCGAGCTGCGGGAATTTTTTCACCATCGCCACCGCCTCGCGCACCTCGGCGGCGGTATGGTGCCGCCCGATCGTTTCGAGCACCGCGTCCGACATCGTCTGCGGGTTGACGCTCACGCGGTCCACGCCGTGCGAAACGAGCACAGCGAGCTTATCCTCCGTCACGGTGTCGGGCCGCCCGGCCTCTACGGTGAACTCCCGGCAGGCGGAAAGATCAAAGCACGCCTTCGTGTCCGCGAGCAGCCGGTCGAGCTCCGGCGCCGAGAGCGTCGTAGGCGTGCCGCCGCCGACGTATACCGCGACGATGCGCCGCCCGGCGGCATTCACCGCCGCGGCCGTCGAGCGCATCTCCCGCTCAAGCGCGTCGAGATAGTCCGGAATGCTCTTCAGGAGCTTCGGCGCGTCCACGCTCACAAAGCTGCAATAGGCGCAGCGCGTCGGACAGTACGGGATACCGATGTAGAGACACACATCCTCCGGTGCGAGCGTCGCCTCCGCCTTTGCCGCGGCGCGCTCGGCGGCGAGAGCGAGAGACGCCCGCTCCTTTGAGACATCGAACGTGTCGGTCAGCATCCGCACGGCGTCCGCTTCGCTCAGACCGTCCCGATGGATGAGCCCCGCGAGGAGCTTTGCCGGTCGCACGCCGGTGAGACAGCCCCACTCCGGCTTCGGCACGCCGAGAGCGATCGCGGCGCGGTAGAACGCGAGCTTTAAAATGCGCTGCTCCAGCCGCGGGCGCTCGACCGCGTCGCGCAGCCGTTCGGTGCGGATGCGGGCGCAGCCGCGCTCGCTCCTCCCGTCATACGTGAGATCGCACGCAGCCGTCGTGTACGTTTCGCCGCGGCAAAGGCGCAGCGTGACGGCGCGGCCGCGCTCCGTCCCGGCGGCAGACGCCGGATACACCGGCCGCTCGCCCGGAAAGAGCATGAGCATCATCTGCTCGGCGGCGTATTTATAATCGTTGTCTAAAAGAAAAATATCCATAACAGTTATATTATAGAGAATTTCCGAAAAAAGGCAAGCGGCGGAAAGAAAAAGCGCATGCTTTTCCTTCTTATACCTATGGCGTGTCTCGGTGGTTTATGGTAAAGTATCCCCTTGGGGAAAGGTTTTACATTTGCATTTTGTTAAGATCGCGCCTATCATGCGAACTGTCAGCCGTTACGTGCCGTTTAACAGGATCCCGGGCCTTAGTTTGACGCCGCATCCAACGGCTGCAACGAAACGAAAGGGGTTATCTTCGCAATGGAAGAAAAAAAGAATGTTACTGTAGAAACCACCGCGGATGAATACAGTAAGGCTGCCGTTCCTTCGACCGCACGCAAGTCCTTCCTTTCCGTGCTCGTCATTTCTCTCGGCTATGTGTTCGTTGTCACGAGCATACAGGCCGGCAGCTCGATCGGCGTCGGTCTTTCCTTCAACCATATGGTCTGGGCCGTTCTGGTCTCCAGCGCCATCCTCACCGTTCTCTCCTGCATCATGGGCGTCATCGCCGCCAAGAGCGGCCTCAACTTCGGTCTCATGGCCCGCTACAGCTTCGGCAAGGCCGGCACATGGATCCCGGTTCTGATCGTGGCTGTCACCACCATCGGCTGGTTCTCCATTGACGCTTATCTCATCGGCGACTCCGCGCACCGTCTGTTCTCCTGGATGCCGACGATCGTCGTGTGCATCCTCGCCGGTATCGGCATGACCGTCACCGCCTCCAAGGGCACCAAGTGGATGAACACGCTCGCCAACATCGCCGTGCCCATCGTCCTCATCTTCGGCTTCATCTCCATCATCAAGGCGTTCCAGGACGTCGGCGGCGTCGCCGGCATCAACGCCATCGTTAAGGAAGACACTCTCACCTTTGCAAAGGCCGTCTCTCTCGGCGTCGGTTCCTACGCCGTCGGTTCGGTCATGTTCACACCCGACATCATGCGCTTTGCCAAAAATGCGAAGTCCTCCATTGTCGCCATGATCATCACCATCATGGTCGGCAACTCCTTCATGGTGTTCTTCGGCGCCATCGGCTCCGTTGTGTACAACGATCCCGACATTATGGGCGTTCTCGCGCTGCAGGGTCTGCTTGCGCCCGCGTTCATCGTCATGGTTCTCAACATCTGGTCCACCGCGCAGGGCTGCGTTTACTCCGGCTCCATGAGCCTGAGCTCCATCATCAAGGTCCCCCGCGACAAGCTGACGCTTGTGTTCGGTCTGCTCGGCACCATTCTCGGCTGCGTCGGGTTCTACAACCTGTTCGGCAGCTACATCAACTTCCTCGCCGCCACCGTGCCTCCCATCGTAGGCATCGTTCTCGCGGACTATCTGACAAAGTATAACAAGGGCTATACGGATCTCGATTCTCTGCCGCAGGCAGATGTCGGCGGCTTCGTAGCCTGGATCCTCGGCTTTGCCAGCACCTATATCAACTTCTTCCTGCCCTCCGTCAACTGCGTCATCGTGGCGTTTGTCGTGAAGATCATCTTCAATAAGGTCGGCAAGAAACAGTAAATCCATTGGCCCCTCGGTGGGCCGTGCCTCCCGCGGGAGCATTCTTCGGGATGCTCCCGTTTGAACATCACCGCGGCGGAAAGGAGCGGCGCTGCATGATCACGATCAAAAAAGCGGCTTCCCTCACGGGGCTGAGCGTAAAAGCCATCCGGCACTATGAACGCTGCGGTCTTATGCCGGAGCCGGAGCGCACGGAAGCCGGTTACCGGATGTATTCGGAATCGGACATCGCACGCCTACAGCAGATCCGCTATTTCCGCGAAATGAAATTCCCGCTCACGGAGATCGCAGCGCTTCTGGATGCTCCCAAGGAGGACGTGGAGACGGCGATGATCCGCCAGCAGGCGGAAGTAGACCGCGTTTTGGAGGAATATAAGCGTGCGCAGATGCTTTTACAGTCTCTCCTGCCGGAGGATATCGACGCCGCGGCACGCCTTTTCCCAGGACCGGACGTCTGCCGTCCGGCGATCGTCACGATCGACCTGCAAAATGATGTTCTCGAAGGCGGCGCGCTCGCCTGCGGGCGCATCCATCTCATTCTCCCGCAGCTCAAAAAGCTCTTTGCCAAGGCCCGGCGGATGGGCGTTCCGGTCATTTACGTCTGTGACCGGCATTACAAGGACGATCCGGAGCTGCAGCTCTGGAACAACCACATGATGGCCGGTTCCTACGGCGCGCAGATCATCGATGAAGTAAAGCCCGCGCCGGGCGACAGCGTGATCTACAAAAACCGCTTCAACGCCTTCGTCAACACAACGCTCGACAAAACGCTCCGCCAGATGCAGATCAACACCCTCGTTATGACGGGCTGGCGCTCGGACGTGTGCGTGGCGCAGACCGCGATCGAGGCGTTTTACCGCGGCTACCGCGTCGCCGTCGCGGACGACGGTGTGAACTCAACCACCGAAGCGGAGCACCGGCAGGGCATGAAGCTGCTTGCGATCAACTACAACTTTGACTTTTATCCGTGCGAAACGATCCTGGAAAACCTGCTGCAGCAGGAGTGACCGCACGGTCTCACGTACCTTATCTTATATTAAGTAAACCGACATACAACGGAGGAAACATATCATGGCAAGATATTGGGAGTGGGACGCTCCCTTTACGATCCGTCCGGAGGAGACCGCCCTGCTGATCATTGATATGCAGACCGGCTTCACGCAGCCCGACGGCCCGCTCTATACCCCCCAGTCCGGAGAGCAGCTCTCTGCCGTCGCCGGTCTCAAAAAATTCTGCAACGAAAAGGGCATCCCCGTATTTCTGTCCATCTTCGCGCAGGATGTGGATTTTCACAACGATCATTACTGGTTCCGCAACCGGCAGCGCGGTCTTCTCACCGAGGATGGCGAATGCAAATTCAAGCCCGGCTCCCCCGAGTGCCGGATCGACCCGGCGCTCGCGCCCGTCGAGGGCGACACCGTATTTCTGAAGTACACCTACTCCTGCCTCTCCCATACGGAGCTCGAAACATGGCTGAAGAAAAAGCGCATCCGCACTCTTATCATCTGCGGCACCGTGACGAACTGGTGCGTGGACAGCACCATCCGCGAGGCGTACCACAGAGACTACAACGTTGTCGCCGTGGCCGACTGCATCAGCGCCTACGACCACTGCGGCCGCACGGCGGACGACTGGAACAGTGCCATGTTCGATCTCTGGGCGGAAATGTTCGGCCGCGTGATGACCTCCGAGCAGGTCAAATCCGAGATCGAAGCCGCCTCAGGCAAGTGACACATACATTTATAAATATCCTCTCTCATTCTCTCTTTTTGCCCCGCCGGAAACGGCGGGGCATCTTTATTGCTTGCAATTTGGCGCAAAACAGGGTACTATCTTCCCGATAAGAATGACCGGAGGAAAAAACATGAAGCTCACTCTCTGCGCGCCGTGTCTGTTCGGGCTGGAAGGCCCGCTCGGCAACGAGCTGCGCCATATGGATATGGAAAATGTCGCGCCGGAAAATGGGCGCGTATACTTCACCGGCGACGAGAGCGCCGTGGCGCGCGCGAACATCCGCTCGCGCTTTGCCGAGCGCATTCTGATCGTTCTCGGCCGGTTCCCGGCGCGCAGCTTTGATGAGCTCTTCGAGGGTGTGCGCGCGCTCCCCTGGGAGGATTTCATCCCTGCGGACGGCGCGTTTCCCGTCAAGGGCTGGGCGCTCGAGAGCGTGCTCCATTCCGTGCCGGACTGCCAGAAAATCGTGAAAAAGGCCGTCGTCGAACGGCTCAAGAGCGTGTACGGCCTCTCGTGGTTTTCCGAAGAGGGCGAGAGCTTCCCCATCCAGTTCGCCATTATGAAGGACGAAGCCGCGCTCTACATCGATACGAGCGGCACCGGACTTCATAAGCGAGGCTACCGTCCGGCGCAGGTCGCGGCTCCGCTGCGCGAAACGCTCGCCGCCGCCATCGTGGACATTGCGCGCTACCGCGGTCGCGGCGACTTCTGCGATCCCTTCTGCGGCAGCGGCACGATCGCCATTGAAGCCGCGCTCGCGGCGCTCAACCGCGCGCCGGGTCTGAACCGTGAGTTTACCGCCGAGACATGGCGCTGCCTGCCGCGCGGCATATGGCAGACGGAGCGGAATCTCGCGCGCAGCCGCGAGTACAGCGGCGAGTATCATATCTTCGCCTCCGACATCGACCCGCGCGCCGTTGCGCTCGCGCGCGAGAACGCCCGCCGCGCCGGGGTCGAGAAATATATCGACTTCGCCGTCGCCGATGCGCGAGACTTCTCCCGCAAAACGGAGAACGGCACACTCTGCACCAACCCGCCCTACGGCGAGCGCCTGCTCGAAAAGGAGGCCGCGGTGGAGCTCATGCGCGCGTTCGGCAAAACGATGCGCGAGAGCGAAAACTGGAAGGTCTACGTGATCTCCTCGCTCGAAAACTTTGAGAATGTCTACGGCAAGCGCGCCGGCAAGCGGCGGAGGCTCTATAACGGCATGATCCCCTGCCAGCTTTATATGTACCTTTAAGCCCTGCCGCGGCAATATGTGAATTATTTTTTAAAACAGCACATTCCCTCTTGCATTTGCGGAGGGCGTGTGCTATTTTATAGTCACAGGTTAGCACTCTGAGTCATTGAGTGCTAACCCACAAAATAAAAATTAAAAATGATCATAGGAGGCAGAAACCATGAATCTCAAACCGTTGGCGGATCGCGTTGTCCTCAAGCGGACGGAAGCCGAGGAAAAGACCAAGGGCGGCATCATCCTCACGAGCGCGGCGCAGGAAAAGCCGGAAGTTTACGAAGTCATCGTCGTCGGCCCCGGCGGAATTGTGGACGGCAACGAAGTGAAGATGGAAGTCAAGGCGGGCGACAAGGTCATCGCCAGCAAGTACAGCGGAACCAGCGTCAAGCTTGACGGCGAGGAATACACCATCGTCCGTCAGAGCGACATTCTGGCGATCGTAGAGTAATTTCAGGAGGACGAATATATTATGGCTAAGAATCTGGTTTATGGCGCGGAAGCCCGCAAGGCTCTGCAGACCGGCGTTGACAAGCTCGCCGACACCGTGAAGATCACGCTCGGACCCAAGGGTCGCAACGTTGTTCTCGATAAGAAATTCGGCACCCCGCTCATCACGAACGACGGCGTGACCATCGCCAAGGAAATCGAGCTGGCCGATCCCGCCGAGAACATGGGCGCGCAGCTCATCCGCGAAGTCGCCACCAAGACGAACGACGTCGCCGGCGACGGCACCACGAGCGCTACCGTTCTCGCCCAGGCCATCATCCGCGAGGGTCTGAAGAACCTTGCCGCCGGCGCGAACCCGATGGTCCTCCGCCGCGGCATCGTCAAGGCGACCGAGGCCGCTGTCAGCGAGATCAAGACCGCATCCCAGCCCGTGAGCGGCACGAAGGACATCGCCCGCGTCGGCACCATTTCCTCCGGTGACGAGCAGATCGGCACCCTGATCGCCGAGGCCATGGAGAAGGTCGGTCAGAACGGCGTCATCACCGTGGAAGAATCCAAGACCGCGCAGACCTACTCCGAGGTCGTCGAAGGTATGCAGTTCGACCGCGGCTATGTCTCCCCCTACATGGTCACCGATTCCGAGAAGATGGAAGCCGTCATCGACGACGCCTACATTCTCATCACCGATAAGAAGATCTCCAACATCCAGGAGATCCTGCCCCTGCTCGAGCAGATCGTGAAGGCCGGCAAGAAGCTCGTCATCATCGCCGACGAGGTCGAAGGCGAGGCTCTCGCCACCATTCTTCTCAACAAGCTGCGCGGCACCTTCACCTGCGTGTGCGTCAAGGCCCCGGCCTTCGGCGACCGCCGCAAGGAGACCATGCAGGATATCGCCGTTCTGACCGGCGGTCAGGTCGTCTCCGGCGACTACGGCATGGAGCTCAAGGATGCCACGTTCGATATGCTCGGTCGTGCGCGCCAGGTCAAGGTCTCCAAGGAGAACACCATCATCGTCGGCGGCGCCGGCACGAAGAAAGCCATTGCCGACCGCGTGGCGCAGATCAAGAACCAGTACGAAGTTTCCACCTCCGACTACGACCGCGAGAAGCTCATGGAGCGTCTGGCCCGTCTGAGCGGCGGTGTCGCCGTCATCAAGGTCGGCGCGGCTACCGAGGCCGAGATGAAGGAGAAGAAGCTCCGCGTCGAGGACGCTCTCAACGCAACCAAGGCCGCCGTGGAGGAAGGCATCGTCGCCGGCGGCGGCACGGCTTACGTGCAGGCCGGCATCGCTGCCGAGAAGGTCGTCACCGAGCTCGAGGGCGACGAGAAGACGGGCGCCGCGATCATCGCGAAAGCTCTGCAGGCCCCGCTGATGCAGATCGCCGCGAACGCCGGTCTCGAGGGCGCCGTGATCCTCAATCAGGTCCGCGGCTCCGAGATCCCCGGCTACGGCTTCGACGCCGCGAAGGAAGAGTACTGCGATATGATCGCCGCCGGTATCGTCGATCCGACCAAGGTCTGCCGCAGCGCGCTGGAGAACGCCGCTTCCGTCGCCTCCACCGTCCTCACCACCGAGGCGATGGTCGTCAACATCCCCGAGCCCCCCGCGCCGGCTCCCGCCGCGCCGGACATGGGCGGAATGTACTAAGATCTCCCCGCATTCCCGTATAAAACGCACAAGCCCTCCGGCATCCGAATCGGATGCCGGAGGGCTTTCCTTTTTTTCAGTCTTCTGTTTCTTCATACGCGGCGATGGCTTTCAGGAACGCTTTGCCGTAGCGCGCGGCTTTTATCTCGCCGACGCCGGAGACCTCCAGAAAATCCTCCATCGTGCGCGTGGCCTTCGCCGCCATGTCCGCAATCGTTGCGTTAGAGAATACGACATACGCCGGTACGCCCTCCGCCGCCGCGAGGCGCGTGCGCTCTGCCTTAAGCGCCGCAAAGAGATCGTCCGTGCCGGTCGTCGGGGCGGACGCCGCCGCGCTCTTCCGCCGGTGTTTTTTCGCCCCGCTCTGCACTGCGGACTCGATGTGTACCGGCATAGTGACCTTCTCGCCGCCGAACAGCACCGCGTTGGCGGCTGCGGTCGGCTCAAGCGTGAAATGCCGCGCGTTCGTGCGCAGATATCCCTCTTCCTCCAGCCGATCCAGCATGGCGAGCGCTCTTTCCGCAGAGAGCTTCTGCATCAGGCCATAGGTTGAGAGAGCGTCCAGCCCGAGCTGCAAAAGGCGCTGGTCGCGGCTGCCGCGCAGCGTCTGAACGATCAGCGTTTTGCCAACGTAGTACCCGAGCGTTTCGCGCACGCGCACGACGCATGAGAGGATCATCTGCGCCGGTATCGTAATGTCTTCCATCTGATATGTTCTCCGGCAGTTGCCGCAGTTACCGCACGCCTCGGCGTGCGGTTGCCCGAACGCGTGGTGCAGTATACGATGCCGGTTTTGTCCCGCCGCGTCCGCAAAAGGTCGAGCAGCGCGGACATTTTGTTTTTCGGGCGCTGCACGTCAAAGAAGAGGTTTGGGCGGTCAAATCCCGTGACGCAGCGGACAGGATCACGCAGTTCAAGCAGCCGGACAATGTCCTGCTGCACTTCCGCCGTGGCGGTCGCAGTGAGCGCCGTCACTGGCGGGCGCTGCGGCAGCGAGGCGACGAAGTCCGGTATGCTCCGGTAGCTTGGGCGGAAATCCTGCCCCCACTGGGAGATGCAGTGCGCTTCGTCCACGGCCACGAGCGAGACCGTCACCGCCTGCACAAGCGAGGCGAACCCCCTGTTTCCAGACGCTCCGGCGCGACATACAGCAGTTGGTACGCCCCCTCCCGCGCGCGGCGGTACACGAGACGGAGCTGCTCGGCAGTGAGTGAGCTGTTGATATAAGCGGCACTGATCCCGGTGTTTTTGAGCGACGCTACCTGATCCTTCATTAGGGAGATCAGCGGCGAGATCACCAGCGTAATACCGGGCAGGAGCAGCGCAGGGATCTGGTAGCACATCGACTTCCCGCCGCCGGCCGGCATGATGCCAAGTGTGTCCCGTCCGGACAAAACGGCGTCAATGAGTTCCTCCTGCCTCTGCCGGAAGCGACTGTGGCCAAAGTAGTGCTTCAGCGCCTCGTATTTATCCCTCGTCCGTCCCTCCCGCGCAAAGTTCTGCCATAATTATACGTCCAAACCGGGGATTTTCCAATGGTTTTTTCGCACTTGGCGGAAGTGGATATTCCGCAGCCGGTATGATATACTTGTGCCGGAGGGATGAAAATGGCGATTTGGTATGAAGTAGAAAAGGACGAACAGGGTATGAAAGACTTTCTGGACTGTAACTGGTGCTTCCACGATTTCCGTCCGGAAAGCATCTCGTTTATTCCGGAAAAAGATATGGTGGAAATTCTCCTTCAATTCGACACGAGAACAGAGGGCGTGCTGCTGCGGTTTGTCGGCGTCCATAATTTTCACGTTAATATCCATCGGGATTATGAAGCAGACTGGGTGTCCGGCAGCACGCTGAAATTGCTGGAAAACGGTTGTCTCATTTGGTTTGATGATGACAACGCCTCCGATATCATCGACTTGATGCGCTACACCACATGGGTCGAGTCAGACCGCCTGATCTGGGCGGCTACAGACGCCGAAGGTCACCCAATGGAGTTGGGTGAAAGCCGTATAGATCAGTCATGGAGTCGCTTTGGCGGGGATTTGAGAAGCGACTTTCCGCTGAAGCCGTTTGACGACAAATGGGAAGAAATTCTGAAACCGCATCGGTAACTGAAGCGGTGACAATTCTTTCGACAATTCACAAGCAGCCGTTTTACGATCACATATTTCTTTATACGCAGGGGTAGCCTATACTCCACCCAGGTAGGTCGGAAAAAGTGCAAAAAACCTTTCCTCCTTCGTGCTGGTATGGTATAATTGGGTAAAAGCCTTGTTAGAAAGCTCAATAAGGAAAGGAAAGAAACCTATGGCATACTACCGCCTGCCGGAAAAGGAGCTTCGCGCTTACTGCGAGGCCGTTATGGGCAAATACGGATTCAACGAAAAGCAGAGCCGTGACATTGCCGACATTCTGCTCACCGCCGACCTGCAGGGGCTGGAATCCCACGGCGTGCAGCGCCTGATCCGCTACCACCGCGGCGTGAAGAGCGGCGTGATCCGCCCGGACGCCGTGCCGGAGGTCGTGCATGAAACGCCGCTCTCCGTCGTGCTCGACGCGCACAGCGCCATGGGGCAGATCGCCGCCGTGGACGCGATGGAGCGCGCCATTGCCAAGGCGAAGCAGTACGGCTTCGGCGCGGCGGTCGTGCGCAACTCCAACCACTTCGGCGTCGGCGGATATTACGCTATGATGGCCGAGCGCGAGGACATGCTCGGCATGTGCTTTACAAACACGCAGGCCATCTGCGTGCCGACATTCGGCCGCGAGGTCATGCTCGGCACAAACCCCATCGCCTTCGCAATGCCCGCCGATCCTATCCCCATGCTGTACGACGTGGCGACCACGGTCGTGCCGCGCGGCAAGCTGGAGGTCTATGCCAAGCAGGGCAAGCCCATGCTGCTCGGCTGGGCCGTCGATGAAAACGGCAAGGACACCTCTGACGCCAAGCGCGTCATCGACAACATCAACTCCAAGGCGGGCGGCGGCATTCTCCCGCTCGGCGGCTCCAGCCCCGCGACCGGCTCGCACAAGGGCTACGGTCTCGCGCTGATCGTGGAAATCCTCTCGTCGATCATCGCGGGCGGCGCGACGTCCAACCATGTGAGCAAGAACGGTCTCGGCGACACGTCGCAGAGCTTCTTCGCGCTCGACTACGGCATGTTCGGCGACAAGGCCGCGATGCGCGAGAGCCTTTCGACGCTTCTGCAGGAGCTGCGCGACAGCGCCAAGGCCGAGGGCCGCACCCGCATTTACACCTCCGGCGAAATGGAGGTCGATTCCCGCCGCGAAAAGATGGCGAACGGTATCCCCGTTAACGACTCCACGCTCGCGGAGCTCCGCACCGTCGGCGGCGAGCTCGGGCTCGATTTTGACGCCATGGTGAGCGTCAAGGCTGCCGAGTAAGCGAAAAAGCCGCAGTTGGGGCGCAAAATACCGGCAATTTCTGTTGACAACGGCGGCGCGACGTGATAAAATAAAAGAATTGTCAAGAAATCGGCAGAAACTGCTGGCATAGCTCAGTCGGTAGAGCAGCTGATTCGTAATCAAGGAAGCCCTTTTGGATGCTTGTCAAGTCGTAAAGTCATTGATTTTCAATGGTTTTGCGACTTTTTTACTAAATAATCGGGCACGGTGATTTTGTTAGGTTAGGGCAAAATCTTTGAGCCGTTTTCGGGCAAGTTGATTTGCTCTTCAACTCCAAAAACTGAACTTTGGGGGGTATAAAAATGGGTGTTCCTAAAAAAATTCGGAGAGCGTCTAATCCTGTCGGTGTTTGCTTGGAGGATGCTTTCAATAAGTTTATTATTGAGAAAGAAGCACTTCAGCGCTCGGCGGCAACAGTAGAAAGCTATCAGAAGTCTTATCAGCGCTTTCTACAGTCTTTTGAGGGCGAGATTGATGGAGATACTTTTCTTTGTTCTGAACTGACAGAGGACACCATCTTTGAATGGATGGCCGCGCTCAAGAATGATGGTATCCGCCCGCAGTCTATCAACCATTATCTAAGAGATATGCGGACGTTCGTAAACTGGTGCAAGAAAAAAGAATACATTAGTATTCAACTCTTTTTGAAGCTCGGTTATAGATTGCGTGGCTTGTTTTTCTTGCGCCCGGCGCATTCGTTCAATCCAATATTCTTCTGTCTGGCTCATTCCTCATCATCACCATCAGAAGATGTATCAGTTGGCGCAAAAGAATAGAAAATAACCAAAACATAGGCTAAATTCGAGTGCTAAAATCGAGAGGAAATTTGAGTTCAGTAAGAGTAATCGCTGGAAGTATTCTCTGCTTCCAGAAAATACCCAAATGGAGGCAAAACGCACTATAAAAAATTCTAACCACAAACTTCTTGACACTTGAACATTTCCGTGGTAAATTACTTTAGGCGTTGGAAGGGCAAATCAACTCCCCGGCTTCAAAAAAATCACCGTGCCGAACAACCAAAAACCCTTCAAAAATCAAGAAAAATTGCGCTGGCATAGCTCAGTCGGTAGAGCAGCTGATTCGTAATCAGCAGGTCGTGTGTTCGAGTCACATTGCCAGCTCCAAAAAAGCCTGTAATCTCAAGGGTTACGGGCTTTTTGCTACTTTTCTTGGAAACTGTGCTCAACGTGCTTGACACCCCCAAAACACCCCCTAACGCTCTTAATTCTTTATTGAAAAACGCCGGGCAAGTCCTACATCAGAAGGCTGCGAGGATCGCAGCCGTTCGGGCTTGCGCGGCGTTTCTTTTGCTTGGCGTGTCCAATTTGGACACGCCGTTTTCAGTTATCGCCGAGTTGCTTGAACACCTGGTTCACGGATAAGGTAAGATAAGTTGCGCAAAAAGGAAAAAGCATAAAAGAAGACATAGCTTGCAGGCTCTGGTAGAATGAAGTTACCACACAAACATTCGAAAGGAGACAGCAAACTATGTCCGAGAAAATTGTACAGCTGAACGAGGAAGTAATCAAGGGTCAGATCAAGGAAATGGTCCGCGGCAGCGTAGAAGAAACGCTGAACGAGCTGCTGGAAAAGGAGGCGGAGTCTCTGACGCAGGCCGCCCGCTACGAGCGCAGCGAGGTCCGTCAAGGCTACCGCAGCGGACACTATAACCGAAATCTCACCACGACCTCCGGCGACGTCACACTCCATATGCCCCGGCTCAAGGGCGTATCTTTCGAGACGGCCGTCATCGAACGGTATCGCCGCAGAGAGAGCAGCGTGGAGGAGGCCCTCATTGAGATGTACCTGGCAGGCGTTTCCGTGCGCCGGGTGGAGGACATCACCGAGGCACTGTGGGGCAGCAAGGTCTCGCCTGCCACCATCAGTGAGCTGAACAAGAAAGCCTACGTCCACATCGAGGACTGGCGGAACCGCCCCTTGCAGGGCGGCCACTATCCATACGTCTACGTGGACGGCATCTACCTGCGCCGCAACTGGGGCGGAGAGTACGAAAATGTGGCGATTCTGGTGGCAATTGCCGTGAATGAGGACGGTTTCCGCGAGGTTTTAGGCGCTGCCGAGGGCATGAAAGAGGACAAGGCCAGCTGGGTCAGCTTCTTCCAGCGGCTCCGCGGACGCGGCCTGAACGGCGTGACAAGTGCATGGGAATGCTGGAGGCCGTGGGCGAGGTGTTTCCTGACGCCAAATACCAGCGCTGCACCGTGCATTTCTACCGCAATGTTTTCTCCGTTG